>RCNB010000185.1_pt1 | contig 42041 bp, 29 predicted proteins | sample 2041321 | NCBI WGS metagenome assembly RCNB01 (sample SAMN09708232, study PRJNA481090) | Marine sediment metagenome, whole genome shotgun sequencing project.
ACACTTTAGGGATGAGCACCAAACACCTGAAGGTGAAGCGATGCGTCGTAAAGAATTTCAATATGTTTCAGCTTGGGAATACAAAGGAGCGCCAAAAGATGCCGTTTTGCACAAAGAAGATTTGGAATACGAAAATATAGAGGTAAAAGAACGAAGTTATAAATAACAAGTAAGTCATGAAATTAACATTAAAAATTTGGCGTCAGAAAAGCGCAAGTGACAAAGGGAAAATTGTAGATTATAACCTTGATGATGTATCACCTGATATGTCCTTCCTTGAAATGCTTGATGTCTTAAATCAAGAACTTATCGATAAAGACGAAGAGCCTATCGCTTTCGATCATGATTGCCGTGAAGGTATTTGTGGGATGTGCTCCATGTATATCAATGGGCGAGCACATGGTCCAGACAGAAGTATCACGGTATGTCAATTACACATGAGAAGTTTTAAAGATGGTGATACGGTTTATATTGAACCTTGGCGTGCTTCAGCCTTCCCGGTGATCAAAGATTTAATTGTAGATAGATCTGCTTTTGATCGTATTCAGCATGCGGGTGGGTTTATATCTGTTAATACGTCTGGTAATACTGTTGATGCCAATAATATTCCTATTAACAAACATAATGCAGATAATGCTTTTGATGCGGCAACTTGTATTGGTTGTGGCGCCTGTGTTGCTGCTTGCAAAAACTCCAGTGCCATGTTATTCGTTGGCGCAAAAGTGTCTCAATTCGCATTACTACCACAGGGGCAAATAGAAGCCGCGGATCGTGTCAAGAATATGGTGGCTCAAATGGACTTGGAAGGGTTCGGTAATTGTACGAATACTGGCGCTTGTGAAATAGAATGTCCAAAAGGAATTTCTTTAGATAACATTGCACGAATGAATCGTGAATTGATGAAAGCCAATCTCAAAGGTTAAAAAATAATTTTTTTAGATCTATATTAAATCCTAAGCAAATGCTTGGGATTTTTTATTAGTTTTATTTTATGCAACACCAATCCAAACTCCCTCATATAGGTACGTCTATTTTTTCAGTCATGAGTGCCATGGCCCATAAACACAATGCCATCAACTTGGCACAAGGATTCCCAGATTTTAAAAGCGACCAGAAACTGATCGATCTAGTAAGCAAGGCCATGAATTCTGGGCATAACCAATATGCCCCGATGCCAGGTATCCTTACACTTAGAAAGGCCATAGCCCATAAGTTCGATTTACAATACAATACCTCATATCATCCTGAATCGGAAATAACGGTTACAGCTGGCGCGACTCAAGCCATTTACACGGCTATTGCGGCATTTGTGAAACAAGATGATGAAGTCATAATTTTTAGACCAGCTTACGATTGTTATGAACCCGCCATCGAAGTTCATGGAGGTAAACCTATATCCATCCAATTGGTTGCACCAGACTTTAAGGTAAATTGGCAAGAGGTCAAACAAAAAATATCCTCAAAGACCAAGATGATCATCATCAACACACCTCATAATCCGAGCGGTACTTTATTTTCTGAAAGCGATATGTTGCAACTTCAGGAATTAACTAAGCATACCAATATTATTGTGTTGAGTGATGAGGTGTATGAGCACATTGTTTTTGACGGGCAAAAGCACCAAAGTGCCTGCCTATTCCCGGATCTAAAATCCCGCACGTTTATAACCGCCTCTTTCGGGAAGACGTTTCATAATACAGGATGGAAAATGGGGTATTGCTGTGCGCCCAAAGAATTGATGACAGAGTTCAGGAAAGTACATCAGTACAACGTTTTTAGTGTGAATCATCCCATTCAGATCGCATTGGCGGACTATTTACAGGAGGCATCTCATTACCAAAACCTATCTGGGTTCTACCAAAATAAACGCGACGTATTCTTAAGTCTCATAAAAGACTCTAAATTTAAATTCAAACCTTCGCAAGGCACCTATTTTCAAGTGCTTGATTATTCTGGAATAACCAATGACAGTGATATTGAATTTTCTAAACGAATGACCATTGAAAATGGGTTGGCCTCCATCCCAATTTCAGTTTTCAATGAAAACAGACTGGACTTGAAAGTTCTTCGTTTCTGTTTTGCAAAAAAAGATGATACTTTGAAAAAAGCAGCTGAAATATTATGTTCATTTTAAATAAGCCCATTTTTCAAAAATCAATGAAATTGACCAAAAACAAGTTAAAAATTGCCAAAAACAAACAAAAAAGCATTAAAACAACTAGATTCTGAGCAATAATAAAAAACTTATAAATCTATTTTTATCTAAAATTCTAGTTTCATCATGAAATCATATTGTTCATCCTCGCCTATTAAATATGGATGCTTACCGAAGACCGAAAATCCATTATTTTTATAAAACGCAATGGCTTTAGTGTTCTTTTCCCAAACGCCTAACCATAGACATGAAGCATTTCCTGTTTTAGCCATATCCATGACCGTATATAAAGCTTCTTGACCCATTTTATTTCCTTGAAATTCTTTAAAAATATAAATTCGTTCTAGTTCTATGGCCTTAAGGTCAAACTGTTCTTTTTGGGCATCTTTTCTATTGAGTTTTACATAACCAACAAGACTCGCATCATGTAGCAAGAAATAAAATGATGAATTTGGATTCAATAGTTCAGAAGACATTTGCTCGGTATTGAACGCCCTTGCAATGTATCTCTTAAAATCATCTGGGTTGTTGTCTTTCTCGAATGCATCGATAAAAGAAGTTCTCGACACATCGATCAAAAGATCTAGGTCATCAACGGTACATTTCTTAAAAATCAAATTCATTTAATAGCAGCATTTACTTGTCGCATAAAATCACCGATTTTTGATGGCTCTAACCATCGAGTGACGACCACGAGGTCATTTTCCTTATCTATTACGATAAAGTTCCCACCAAATCCTGCAGCGTAATAAATATTCTCAGATAAACCCTCCCAATGCCGACTTCCTTGTTGGTTTAACCACCACATATAACCATAATTCGCATTGGGTATGGATGGTGTCGTTGCTTTGTTGATCCATTCGCTACTGATCAGTCGCTTCCCGTTCCAAACGCCATCATTCAAAAAAAGCAACCCGAAGCGAGCCATGTCTTCTGCAGAAATAAAAATTCCTGCACCAGAATGTCCGCCTCCAGTAACCGATTTCATATTAATACCATCAATCTCTGTCCAAGCGTGTTCGTATCCATGCCAGCGCCATGTGGTTGAGGCGCCAATATTATCCATGATATGTTCTTTCAAGACTTTGGGCAGTGGTTGTCTCCATACATGGGTCAAAGAATAGGCAAGTACATTTACACGAACGTCATTATACTCCATGACGGTTCCTGGTTGCACGAGCTTCCTGAGTTTCCAATCATCTAAATTACCTTCTTTTGGTGGTCTGTCTGCCCAATCCTTACCTCCCCAAAGCTCGCCCGACCAATCAGAATTCTGCTGTAATAAATGTTGCCATGTAATCTCAGAATTATGATCACCATCAAAAGTGCCATCCCAGATATAATGATCGACTTTATCAGTGTCACTTGCAATTAGTTTTTGGTCATAGGCCAATCCAGCAACAGTTGATAAGAAGCTCTTCGTCACGCTGAAAGTCATATCCACTCGCCTGGTATCCCCCCATTGTGCAACAACATACCCGTTCTTCAAAATCATACCAGCAGGTCCTCCTCGTTTTTTGGTTGGCCCTTGGATTTGATGAAATGGTTCTCTTTCAAATCCTTTTAGAATTGCTATTCGTAAATCCATTGATCCCGAATATTCATTGGCCTCAGCAAATGTAACTGCCTCCTTCAATTTATTGGAATCTATCTTGTAAAATGAAGGGTTCTTAGTTTCCCATTCCGCATTCCGTTCTGGAAAATAATTGATATTCTGTGATGCGACAGGAGTAACTAAAACAAACAGAAAGATCTGCAGTAAGAGGAAGTTATTTTTCATTTGATTGGTTGTTAAAAGCCCTTTAAATTACGCATTTAATTTTATGCCTTGATTGAAATACTGTAATTTTAGTCTATGCAAAAACATTTGACCGTCGCACTCCTTCAAGCAAATTTGGTTTGGGAAAATCCTATCCAGAATCTATTGAATTTTTCAAGGAAAATTAATGACATCAAGGATACTGTAGACCTAATCATCTTGCCAGAAATGTTTACGACTGGTTTTACTATGAATCCCAATATTATTGCTGAAACCATGCAAGGCAATACTGTAGAATGGATGAAACAAATGGCGAACGAAACACAGGCTGCCATAACCGGAAGTCTGGTGATATCTGAAGATAATGATTTCTATAATCGTTTGTTTTTTGTGGAGCCTTCAGGACTGATTCATACGTACGACAAGCGTCATACGTTTACATTGGCAGGCGAACATTTAGTGTATACAGCCGGCAAAAAACATTCTATAATAGACTATAAAGGCTGGAAAATCAATCCGTTGATCTGCTATGATCTTCGTTTCCCCGTTTGGGCTCGAAATATACAAGACTATGATCTTCTGTTTTATGTGGCTAATTGGCCCAAACCCCGAATTGCTGCCTGGGATGCATTGCTAAAAGCCAGAGCAATAGAGAACATGAGCTATTGTATAGGCGTGAACCGTGTAGGATTGGATGCAAATAGCTTGGAATATCCTGGCCATTCAGCTGTTTATGATTTGTTTGGTAATGTCATTGCAGAAAGCGAAGAAGATAATGAAGCAACGATCATTGCAACACTATCCAAGGACCATTTAAAGAATTACCGACAAAAATTACAATTCCTGAATGACCGCGATACTTTTACTTTAAGGTGAAGGTTTCAATAATATCCCAGTTTGCCCGAACATCTATCATTTCTTTAGAATAACTAATACGCTCAGGTTGTGTTTTCTTTAAGTAATTGCCCGTATCCCATTTACCATTTTTATTAGTATCATAAATTACGCGTATAAAGTATTTAGAAGGATTTAGATTATCAAAATCGAATGGTTGGTTTCTTTCTCCATAAAGTTCAGCACCAACTTTGCCCTGGGCATCGGTTAACTGAACAATGACTGGATACACAGCATTGACCAAAGTTATTCTAGCTTTACCATAATCGGAGACATTCTTTGTCTTCAAATTGTAAGTAAGGGTGTCATTTTGGTTTTCAAACAAGTCTGTTAGAGCTCCAGGCAATAATTGCATTCTGTAGGTATCGTCTTCTTTCTTTTCAAAATCAAAAACATACCGATTTTGTAATGTATCCAACTTGATAGTAAATTTTACATCTGCCGAATCTTTATCCATTAGGCTAATGTTTTCTGTATTAATTGACTTAAATGGTATCGAGCCTTCAACTTCAAGGTTCTCGTTTAATTTTAAAATCCCTGATTGAACCGGCTTGATCACTAGCGTATCCTTCTGCATATCACGCATTTTGACATACATGGAATCCAAATATGCCTTATTACTGACTGAAAACAACAGAGAATCCATTTCAATTTTAGGTGCATACCAATAATACAACGTATCTGATTTAGGGTCTTTTGTAACTCTTTTGATAAAACCCTCAGGTTTAGCAATATGTAAATTGATTTTCAAGTCCTTGGCATCACCTTCAAAAGCAAAAGCTATTTTGTTGCCTGCCTTTTGCTTCGGTCTATTTACCTTGAAATCCGTTTCTTCCTTGAATAATTTGAGGTCAAATAATCGATCTGTAGGTATCGTAATGTGCTCTTGAATAAATCCGATCCTGTCAGTTTTCTGCTCGTATCTGTTACTACTATTCTCATCCTTAAGAGCGATCATTAAATACTCACCTGCCTTGAGATTTTCAAGCTTAAAAGTCGTTGTACTATCGAGAGTGTTGGTTATGTATTTTGGAGATTCCTTATAGATCACGGAGTCGGTAAAAATTGAATCAACTTCATATAGCATTACCGATACAAAATCTTCAGGTTTTCGTTTTTCGGCATCCAAAATATTCCCGCTTACACTAAGGGAGTCTATATAATCACCCGTTGAAAACACATATCTGTAGAAAGAATAAGGATTCCCTTCAGTATTATCTACAATACTTTGTCCAAAATTAAAAGCATAGGTCGTATTCGGTTGTAACGTGTCATAGATCTTGATTGTCACAAACTTGCTAGCGCCGCCAAGAGGGGTGATTTCAGGTTGCGTTTTCATCGGAGGTGAAATGATCAGTTGCTTTTGTACATCTTTGATTTTCACATACTCGTTAAAATAGATCCTGATTTCGTTTTCGGTAAAATTAGTAGAGAAATTCTCTGGTGTTTCCTTGGTGATTATTGGTGGTTCCAAATCCTTCTCTCCACCGCTAATTGTAGCTCTATTTGCGCATGCTGATATCACGATACAAATGACAATTGCTGAAATGATATTTGAGACGACTTTATTATTCATGAATCGATGGATTACAGGCACAAATTAACGATATATTTATATGTAACGAAATTATTACACCAGTTATTGGGTTGAATATTCTGGAAAATAAAATGGTTATTTTTTCTTTATGCGAGTTAGAAAAATAAAGCATAGCATCAGCTACGGTTTCTTTTTATAGAGAAGCAGAAAGGGAAAAGAATGCTTTATTACAGTAGGTTTAACATAATAATTGGTGTTGTTAAGCAATTGCCATTGTGGCAATACTTAACTTATTGTTGTGAGTTTTTGTAAGGATGTTGGCACACGCCTCCATCGTAGCGCCCGTGGTTATGATATCATCGACCAATAGTATGTGTTTACCATTCAATCGTTCAACATTCTGAATTGTAAAAATTTGATTATTTCTTTGCCAACGGGCTTCACGCTTCTTAAACACCTGAGTTAGCGTTGAAGATGTTTTAACAAGCACCTCATCTTCATATGGCACTTCTAAAGCTTCAGCAATTTGTTGTCCAAATTTAGCAACTTGATTATATCCTCGTTTTTTCAATTTACTTTTATGAAGTGGTACAGGTATCACCAAATCAATGTTTTTATAAGATTCGATATCCTTCAATTCCTCTCCTAGCCAGTTCCCTAAAAACTCACCTATGCCTTCATGACCACGATACTTCAGGTTGTGTATAAGTTGCTGAACAATTCCCTTTTTATGGAACCTCAATAGCGATGTTGCATTTTCCAATTCCAATCTTCCATAGAAGACTTTCTTAACATAATCTGAATCATCAAAATGAAAGTTGGTTACAGGGAGATTGTGTCTGCAGTCTACACAAATCACCAACTTCTTTTCCGGGATAATAGCATTGCATGCCATGCAAACCGGTGGGAAAAACAAATCGACTATTGGTGATATCAGTTTCATTAAGATAATTAAATATACAATTAACCTCAAAATTAAATAGCACTTGGCATTTCATTTAATCGAATAAATTGGTACTAAACAATAATTCAACAAATTTTTGATCGCTTTATCGATTAAAATAATGTGCTAGGCCTATTATTTATAATTTAGCATAAAAATTACTGAAATTCTAATGATCGTCAACCCTCAGGCATTCAACTATAGGTTAATTATTGGTGTACTATTAGTCGCCATGATTTCTTTAGGCGCATATAGCTTATCAAGTTATAATGAACTAAATGAGCAAAAAGTATTCTTGGCTCAAGAGAAGAAAATAGTTGAAAATGAACTTTCCCAAATCATTATAAGGTATGACGAATTGATGTTTGAGAATGAAGATATCAAAGAGGAATTAATGTTAGCCAAAGAACGAACCCTTAAAATGTTGGATTCCCTTAAACTTCAGGAGGCCAGTGTTTTTATCATTTCTAAATACCGAAATCAAATTTCATATTTGAATGATGAACGTGAGGATTTATTGGCATTGGCCAATTCCTTAAAAGAAGAAAACCAACAATTGCACAAAGTCAAGAAAGCCGTTGTCAAGCGTCTAGAGGAACAAACCGATGTGAACAATGAACTTTCAGAACGAAATATGCTTCTCGCAGAAAACGTAAAGAAAGGATCCATCTTAACGGCTAATTCTTTTTCAGCTACTGCCTTTAAGACTAAAATCTCAGGGAAACAAGTTGAAACCGATAAGGCCAAGCGCACCGATGTCATGGAAATCTGTTTTACACTAGCTAAAAACTCTCTTGCTGAAAAAGGAGAAAAAAATATTTACATACAAATTCTCAATCCCAATAGTAACGTTATTGGAGAAAAGATATCCAAGAAATTTGGTGATTATTCCCTAATTTATAGCACCAAAGCATTGATAGATTATGATAATGACGTCTTTGATGTTTGTGTTAGAGCTCAAGCTGGAAAAGATGAAAAAATCTTTACTAAAGGCACTTATTTCGTGAATGTTTTTCATGACGAAAAAAAACTAGGTAGTACCGAAATCAATTTAAATTAGATAATAACATTTAATATGTTTGTAAACCGTTCTTAATTAAGAGCGGTTTTTTATTTTTGCAGCATGGCAAATCAAGACGATACATTCAAGAAGGTAATAGCACATGCTAAAGAGTATGGCTACATATTTCAAAGTAGTGAGATTTATGATGGTTTAAGTGCTGTTTATGATTATGGGCAGAATGGTGCTCAATTGAAAAAAAACATTCGTGACTATTGGTGGAAAAGCATGGTGCAATTGCACCAAAATATAGTCGGCATAGATACCGCTATCTTTATGCATCCAACAACCTGGAAAGCATCAGGGCACGTAGATGCCTTCAACGATCCATTGATTGACAATAAAGATTCCAAAAAACGATATCGCGCTGACGTCTTGATTGAGGATTATGCTGAAAAACTACTTCAGAAAGCACAAAAGGAAATAACTAAAGCTGCCAAACGCTTTGGTGATTCTTTTGATGAAGAACAATATAAAACAACCAACCCAAGAGTATTGGGTTATTTACAGAAGCGAGAAGATGTCCTTGCTCGTATGGGTAAGTCCCTAGAAAATGAAGACCTACAAGATGTCAAGGCCCTAATTGAAGAATTGGAGATTGCAGACCCAGAAACTGGAAGTAGGAATTGGACAGACGTACGCCAGTTCAATTTAATGTTTGGCACAAAATTAGGTGCTTCTGCGGAAACTGCAATGGATCTGTATTTACGTCCTGAAACGGCTCAAGGTATTTTTGTGAATTTCTTGAATGTTCAGAAAACTGGACGTATGAAAATTCCGTTCGGAATTGCTCAAACAGGAAAAGCATTCCGTAATGAGATTGTTGCGAGACAATTCATTTTCAGGATGCGCGAATTCGAACAAATGGAAATGCAGTTTTTCGTGCGACCAGGAACACAAAAGGAATGGTACGAAAAATGGAAAGAAACACGTTTAAAATGGCATTTATCCCTAGGTTTGGGAGAAGAGAACTACCGTTTTCATGACCATGATAAATTAGCGCATTATGCAGATGCCGCTACTGATATAGAGTTTAATTTCCCATTTGGTTTCAAGGAACTGGAAGGTATCCATTCGAGGACCGATTTCGATCTTAAAGCACATGAAGAGTTTTCAGGGAAAAAACTAAAATTCTTTGACCCACAATTAAATGAAAGCTATGTGCCGTATGTTGTGGAAACATCTATTGGTCTAGACCGCATGTTCTTGGCGATTTTCTCAAAATCACTCCAAGAAGAAACCTTAGAAGATGGAAGCACTAGGACCGTATTGAAATTACCAAATATCTTGGCGCCAACAAAAGTTGCGGTATTCCCATTAGTAAAGAAGGACGGTTTACCGGAAATTGCTCATCAAATCGTCGATGACCTTAAGTGGGAACACACGGTGTTTTATGACGAAAAAGATGCTGTTGGTAAGCGTTATAGACGGCAAGATGCTGCAGGGACACCATTCTGTATCACAATCGATCATGACACTTTAAAAAACCAAACCGTAACATTAAGAGAACGAGATTCTATGGAGCAAAAACGCGTTAAGATAAGTGACTTACATTCAATCTTAGCTGAGGAATTATCAATAAAAAAGTGGCTTAATTAAGCCACTTTTTTATATAATACTGTGCTAAATACTAGAATCTGTAACCTAATGAAACTCCAAATTTCGCAACAATATCAGTTCCACTTCCATTGTCGTATCCATTAAACAGGTTCCTGCCAACGCCGAAATTCACCTCGCCTATAAGGCCTCTTTTGGTGATGAATTTACCTCCAAGACCTATTCCGAGAGCAAAATCTGTAATGTTCTCTTCTTTTGTGGTCTCTACAACATCTCCATTAATATCTGTTAAAAACGTATTTCTATCTTTTATAGAGTTTAGCATCCCGAATCCTTCTAAAAAGAAACCGGCTGCAGGTTTTTTTCCAAAGAAAAAACGATAGTATGGAGATACATAGTAATTTAAATCATCGCTAATATCGTCATCAAATGGCAGCAATAGGGAAATACCAACTGTAGATTCGTCGTTGAGCACATAAGAATAACTTCCCTCAAAAGCTCCTAGAACTAAATAAAGACCGTTAATACGGACTTCATTTCGTTTAAGATCTATATCAAGATTATCTAATTGTTGCGCGTTAGAATAAAAAAAAGATGCTGCTAATACAATCGTTATTATTAGCTTTTTCATAAATGGTTTTTAATAGTTAAGGTTCAATTTAATCAAATATTATACCATCATTGGATGCAAAAAGTATCAAAAGGTTGCGCGAGTATGGGCGACTATTAGAAATAAGCCTTTAACTGAATCGTGCCAGTGTGAATAGTGTTACTTGTTTCAGTTTTTCGACCAAAATAATTTAGGTTCAAATCCAGGAATTTAGTTAATTTTTTTTGTGCCAAAAGACTCCATGTGAAATTGGTTCCTGGTTGCAGTCCTTCAAGCATCTGGTAGGCAACAGGCGAATTGGCCGAGCCTTCAAACGTATTCGAAAACACATTGAACTCACCATTCAGGGCTACTTTCTGTAAGTTAGCGTACGAAAACGACAGCCCATATTTCTGTTGCTCTAGAACTTCCATCGCATTAATGGTATTCTCCTTATTGGTCAATTGATAGAAAACATCAAAACGTGTATTGTCACTTAGTAAGTATGATAACTTCGGATTGAATCTAATAGCATCAATATTAAAATTCTTACTGGTAAAATTCTCACTGATGTTCTCATTGTTACCCAAGCTGGATTCTATAGTAATCAACCAATTAGTGGCAAATTTATGATTGAATGCCAACTGGTGGCTTTTTAAATTACTTTCTATAGACCCGATGGATAAAAGATTATTCGTTTTATTCACTAAATAAGTGTATGAAGTGGTATAGCGCTGCTTACCCCTATTATAAAACAATACATTCCTTAGATTCAGATTAAGAGCCAATTGATTATCAGAATTAGTAACGAATGGATTTATATCAAACCCATCTCCTTCTCTTCTAGTTTTTCTGTCAATTAAATATGAGGTTTGATTATAGAATTTGGACCAGAATTTCTTGATTCTGTTTTCTGATCCCGACCATTGTAATGGATTTATTGTGAGTATCTGGCTAAATCTGTTTTGATGTGTTTTTATAAACACTCTATTTGGCAATAAGACGCGTATATATGATCCTTGATCCTGGAATTGAGCGATTTCAAATTCCTCCAATTCTTGAATGCCATTTTCATTATAATCGTTCCAAGTATAAATTCCCTGACCAGGCTCTACTTCTATATATGTAAAATCTTGTTGAGGCAATGTTCCAGAATTAGTTTCGAATACTGTATTCCAATTTATGAGATCTCCAAAAAAACGCTGACTGTATTGAAGTCTTGAATTCAATGATTTTTCGTCTTCCACAGTAGTATCTGTATTATTAAGCGTTCTATAATTTAAATATACAGACAGGTTAGTGCGTTTATTTTGAATCATCTTGGACTTCAAATAATAGGTGTTTGAAGTATTTACTTTTTCTAGGTTATTGTTCCTGATACTATCATTAATGCGATATTTATAGCCGACCTCAGCAAACACTTGTGTGCTGTCTCCGATACCATAGAACACTTCGTAAGTATTGAACTTTTGACTGAGTGGTGTTAATTGCTGACTTGCAATTTCTGTTTGTTGATTATCCTCAATACTGAGTTTTGTTCCAACCCAGTTTTTATCGAAACTATAAGTTATTCTATTGAATGACCTTAAAAAATTGGATTCATTGATAGATGATCGTGCATTTAAGTAGCTTGAATTTGAATATATATGCCATTTCCCAAACATCAAATTGCTATTGAGAACATGACGATTACCGCTAAAATTCTCCGCATAATTAAGATGCTCAAAATTATAACTTGCACTACCTTTTATATTATGCGAGAGATTTAAACCTCCAGTAATCAAACTTTGATCTCCCAAAGGCATGTCTAAATTCCAATCCCTTGAGAATTCGGCATTGTACAATTGTTCTATGGATTGGTAGGTGTCATCAATAAAATCGGTATTCACAATTGCATTGAGATTCCATAAATTATCTGATTTAATGATAGTTTGAGCAACTTCCAACTTTCCTGCAAAGCCATCATTACCAGCATCATCAAGTCCGGAAAATAAGTTTTGATCAAATTTACTTCCTGCTGCCTCAAAACTTATCGCCGTATTATCCGTCGGTCGGTAACTTCCATTAACAACGGCAATCTGCAATTTTTTAGGAGCCACTAGTTGAATAATAGGTTCGAAATTACCTTGCAGCACGCCAGCAATTGGTGGTACATATTGAAAGATATTACTGATTGCATTAGTACTACTCAAAATATAATTTCCCTGGTTATCCCCTAACAAGGTAAAGCGTACACTAAACAAATCATCATTCGGATCGTTAGAGAACACAAAGGCTTCAATGCCATTTATTAATTCTTTTTTATAGAGAATCCTATTCTCAGAAAAAACTTCAGGCACTTCAGATGGTGCAACCATTAGTGATATATCGTTTCCAGCATTGGCCAGTATTTCGACTTGCTCTGTCGAAAGATTCTGTTGCAAAGATTGATTCTTGGCATCTTTTTCTGAATATACAGACGCCCCTATGATTAGCTTGTCACTTTCGTGTTTCGCTCCTGCAAACGCTATGAATCTAGAATAATTTCGTTCACTATATTGATAATCAACTGTAATACGCATTTCAGAAGTGATAGGATATGTAGCATTAAACCTAATTTCCCCAGCGTTGTAATCAATTACATAATCCTTGTTCTCCCCGCGTACAACAGTAACACCATTTACGTAAACTGTTTCACTTCCCGACACGATAAGAACATATAGCTCCCCATTTGGTCCTTGTAATTTATAAGGTCCTTGATTCCCTTCTTGAGCGGTAAATTGACTCCTGCTGAATTGCCCTCTTACCAATGCCCCAGAGGCAAACACATTTGTGTTCACATCTCCTTGGCCTAAATCGGCATTAACGGCTAGGCCTTGTACTTTCTTTGTGAAATTCGCGAAATAAGACCCTGTATTTTGTAAGTCCACATCACCCGCTCGTATACGCCATTTTTCACTATAGAGCTCTATGAATACCTCATCAAATTCATCGAGTCTTTGCGAATATCCACTTTCTTGTAACGGAATATTCGCATCTTGAATAGAAGCTCGAAGTGACACTTTATCATTCAACTTTCCTGTGATCTGAAGATCTAATTCACTATTCAATACCGAATTCTGGTTGTTACCAACGGTCACACCCCGTGAAATACTACCTGAAGTGGTGAGTCCATCAAAGGGTATGAATGTATTTGTGGTTCTTGATCGTGATAGTTTGTATAATTTATTGAGATCATCCGTATCCTCCACAATAATATTCTTATTAAGCTGAAAATATTCTTTGGTCAAGAAATCAGGGTAGCGAAGGTACTCCACGGTTACAGAGTCTTCCGAAATTGGATTATTGAATCTCAACAATCCTTTGGCAAAATCTACGGTATACTCTGCAGAATCGATAACAGAACCATCTTTTCGCTTTATAATAAATTGCCTCGAATTGATGCTCACCGTATCAATAACAATAGTATCAGATACCGGTAGTTTTTTAATTCTATAATTAGATGTTGTTTCTTGGGCATAACCCCAGAAACCAACAAAAAAAGCAAGCATATACAACCTAGTTTTCATCCAGTAGTAAAACTAATAATCGCCCAGATTATTATATCCGTTAATCTGCCGTTAAATAATAGCATAAAAGTAGGGCTTTATTTATTTTAGCTAAAACTACCAAACCATACAAATGAAAATCATTTCCTATAACGTCAATGGTATCCGAGCTGCCATTAACAAGGGCTTTATTGATTGGCTTAAAAGTGCCGATCCTGATGTGATTTGCCTTCAAGAAATAAAGGCAATGAAGGAGCAATTAGACCTTACAATTTTTGAAGATGCCGGTTACAACTACAACTATTGGTATAGTGCCCAGAAAAAAGGATATAGTGGTGTCGCCATTTTAAGTAAGACAGAACCCGATCATATAGAATACGGGACAGGAATAGAATCAATGGATTTTGAGGGTCGTAATATTCGTGCTGATTTCGGTGACCTATCTGTTATGAGTATGTATTTACCTTCTGGAACAAATGATGCTAGGCTATCCCATAAATTTGAGTATATGGATTTAATACTTGACTATGTGACAAGGCTAAGAAAGAATAGACCGAATTTGGTGGTTTGTGGAGATTATAACATCTGTCATGAGCCTATTGACATTCATAATCCTAAAATGAAAGGTGTTTCAGGTTTTTTACCTGAAGAGCGCGAATGGTTAGATAATTTTATTGATAGTGGACTTATTGATTCATTTAGATTCTTAAATCCTGAAAACCAACAATTTAGTTGGTGGAGTTACCGTGCCAATGCCAGAGCTAATAACAAGGGATGGCGTTTGGATTATGCCATGGTTACAAAACCATTACAAGAAAAGATAAAACGCGCCGTTATATTGACAGAAGCAGTGCATAGTGACCATTGCCCAATATTAGTAGAAATAGAATAAAATCTCAAAAATGATCAAGAAACATTTAATAGTAATAGCACTAATTGGCCTGATTTCATCATGTGTATCACCAAAGGTCTATAAAGACCTAGAGAATAAATATGCAGATTTGAAAAAAGAACATCGTTCTCTTTCGGATGAAAATGAAGGTCTTTTAAAATCCAAGAACGAAACTGAAAACGCGCTAAACAAACTCAAGAAGCTTTATGACGAGACATTGGCTCAAAGAGACAAGCTCCAAAACGAATATACTGCAACAAAAAATAATCTTGATAATCTAAAATCGTCTTATGATGCTTTAGAAAAAAATAGTTCTACAGCTTTGGCTGCTAACTCTAAAAAAAATAGAGAATTATTGGCTCAGCTTGAAGCGAAAGAACAAGCTCTGGCTGCTGAAAGATCACGTTTGGATCAAATCAAGAAAGAGCTAGAAGCAAGGTCTAATCGCGTTCAAGAACTAGAAGGGTTGATAGCCTCTAAAGATGCAGCGATGCGCAGTCTAAAAGATGCTATTTCTGCAGCCTTGACCAATTTTGAAGGCAAAGGACTAACCGTCGAGCAACGAGACGGTAAGGTCTATATCTCGATGGAAAATAAATTGTTATTCAACTCTGGAAGCTGGGCAGTTGGTGTTGAAGGTCGTCAGGCTGTAAAGCAACTAGGCAGTGTCTTGGCAGAGAACCCAGAAATAGCCATCTTGATCGAGGGGCACACAGATAATGTCCCTTACTCGGGAAATGGTCAAATGAAAGACAACTGGGACTTATCTACTAAAAGAGCGACTGCGATTGTGCAAATACTAAGGGAGAATAGCAAAATCAAGGCTGAGAATCTCACTGCCGCTGGGCGAGGTGAATTTGCACCAATAGGCACTAATTCGACGGCGGAAGGCAAAGCCAAAAACAGACGCATTGAAGTAATATTGACTCCTAAACTTGACGAAATAACGAAACTTTTAAATGATATTTAGGTCTTGCCTAAACACTATATAAATAAGACCATTCTAGTTTTATAAACTGAATGGTCTTTCTATATTTGAAATAAATTAATCTGTCTATTGAAAATGAAATATACTACACTTCCAAATACCGATATAAAAGTCAGCAAAATATGTCTAGGTACCATGACCTGGGGAAACCAGAACACCGAAGATGAAGGTCATGCCCAAATGGATATGGCCTTTGAAAAAGGTGTTAATTTTTTTGATACCGCGGAACTTTATCCTGTTCCGGCAACGGCAGAAATGTCAGGGAGAACAAGTGAAATTATAGGAAATTGGTTCAAGAAAACCGGTAATCGAGATAAGATTATCCTGGGATCGAAAATAGCTGGACCTGGCGATTATACGGCGCACATTAGAACGACAGGATTTAGTGCTGACGCTATAAATGAGGCGGTTAATTTAGAATTGAAACGTTTACAAACAGATTATATAGATCTATATCAGTTACATTGGCCAGAACGTCAGACCAATACGTTTGGGGTGCGAGATTACACCCCTACACCCAGTGATACATGGGAAGATAATTTCAATGAAGTTCTTCATTCTTTAGACCAAGTAATTAAAGCTGGGAAAATTCGTCATGTAGGCATATCCAATGAGAAAGCCTGGGGAATGATGCGCTATTTGGAAGAGTCGAGAACGCATGATCTTCCTAGAATGGTTACGATACAAAATGCCTATTCGTTGTTAAATCGCGTATTTGAAGGTGATGCTGCAGAGATTTCCATACGCGAAAATATCGGGTTGTTGGCTTATTCTCCAATGGCATTTGGTGTGCTTTCAGGTAAATACATAAAGAATATTGAAGGAGACAACGCGCGCTTAAAATTATTTCCACGATTTGCAAGGTATAGTAGTGAACAATCTACAGAAGCGACAAAAAGATACTTGCGAATAGCTGAAGAGAATAATATGAGTTTAGCACAAATGTCTTTGGCTTTTGTAACGCAACAACCATTTATCACTAGTAATATTATCGGGGCTACAAATTTGGAGCAATTAAAAGAAAATATCGATAGTGTTAATATTACATTATCAGAGGGCATTTTAGAACAGATCAATGCGGTACATGCTATCATACCAAATCCTGCGCCATAAAAGAAAACCCTCATCAATAAAGACAAGGGCTTTCAGCATCGGATTAATAGCTAAATTACTCCAAAATGATTTTTTTATTGAGCTTGAGGTTATCCTCGGTTATGAGGTTCACTAGGTAGACCCCAGAACTAAGGTCGCCGATATAAACACCATTATTCAAGGTATTTTTCTCTATGTTATTAAATGTCCTAACTGCCTGTCCAAGCATATTTGTTAGGGACATGCTCTTTACATTTTGATCAAGACCTTTTACTATAAGCATGTCTTGTCCATTGTCCATAAAGATCAACAGGGTATCCAAAATGGCATCATTGACTGAAAGTGTAGGGTTCGTAAAAATTACTTTGAATCTGTTAGTAAATGTGCCTGACTCTGATGTAAAATTATAAGGTTCTGTGCTTCTTAAGTCATATATACTACCCGTTAAGTTATCTCGTATCAGTAAAGGTTGACTTTCAGGGATGTTCGTTATTTCAGTTGATTTCAAGGTATGGGTGAAATTGCCTGAAGAATGCATAACCAGGTTCACTTCCTTTTCAGGTGTGATCGGAGCGAAAGCTTGTATGACATATTGTTCACCGTTGAAGATACTGCCCATATCATCCGCAGGTGGATTAGTGATCAAACCACCATCATAACCATAATCGAAACCATCAGTGGTGAAGTCACTAAAGCCTAATACGAAACTTCTACTGGCTCCATTAGAAACACCGAATTCCAATCGTAGTATTTGCATTTCATCAACCCTGTTCTCTGTAGATGATTCTTCTGTCACAGGTTCATTCCCATCCCTGAAGAATGACGAGCCGCTATTTGGATCGACCCCATCAGCATCACTTTCCTTGATAAATACTCGTTGTCCGTTATTGAACTCAATATCACCATTATTGACAATTTCTACGAAAAAACCTTGACCTACTGGTAAATAGTAGGTAGGAATTTTGATACCCTGTGTTTGAACTTGGTCCGCAATAGGAATACCAGGATATTGATACGCTCGCTCAGTAGCGAAATTATTAATGAATCCATAACCGCCTTCATATTCTGCAAGCCAATGTGATGTTCCTGCCCACTGTTCCCATAACAAGATGGTTCCTTGGATAACTCCTGCATTATCACTGATGAATTGTCTGGCATCCAAAGCCGATGGATACGGGTTCCCGATAAGTGTGGTTGTCAAGGTGACATCCTGTTCACTTTCATTGCCTGCATCAGGCACATCGGTTGCTGGGATAAGGATAGTCCCGTTGTTTGGTTTCCCTACAAAGGTATATTGTTGTTCGGTTCCAGCATTTCCAGTTCCTTTCTGTGTGTATCCTACGCCTGGTTGTATGTCACTTCCTGGAGCCAAAGTCACCCAATCGTAATAGGTAATCCCATTCTGGAAGGTGTATAGCCAACGGTCACTGATCTTGCCCACTTCATCATACGCGGAGGTGAACTGCATGGCAGTGGTTCCAATACCATCCATGAGCATATCGATGTTGAAAGGGCTGTTATTGGTATTGTTGCTTGTGCGATTATTGTCACTAAGTGCGGTGGCACCTGTAATACCCACTGGTGATGACCAATAGTTGTACCAATAGAAATCATTATTTCCTTCCTGGCGTCTCAGTATTTTTCCTGTGGCTGAAGTGACCAGATCGCTGTTTCTTGATTGTATGAGTTGGGAATCATCTGCTAGGTCAAGAGTTCCATCCAATTGTAATAACCAATTGTTGGTGATGGCATTATCGCCACTAACAGTTAAAGTTCTTCCAGTATCTATCATCAAGCCCAATTGGCTATGCGAGTCGGATGTTGTTATATGATTTTTTATAGAGACAATGCTCCAATCCTTATTGTTTGCTACATCTTCGATGTCCCAGACATCACCATGAAGCCATGTGCCTTCTGTGGTCCAAGTACCGTCAGAAACTGTTTCGTATGGCATCGGTGCGGTTTGTGGTTGTACCGTGATTATATTCTTGAGGTCAGCATCACGTCCATAACCAGAGGCATCTGTGGTCTTACCTGTGAGAATTTTAGTCATTGGGTAATAGGCCTGTAAATTGGCCCATGGTAAGGCTGTATTTGTAGCGATATCCGTAATATTCTTATTCATGATGGCTCCCTTGATATTCGCCCCATCTTGCTCTATCTCTTGATAGACCATTTGCTGTAACTGACTATCAGTCAAGACGGCATTGAAGACACGCACTTCATCGATAGCACCTTTGAAATAGGAGTTGTCCAATCTAGAATGACGACCGATATTGAAATCTGGATGTGCATAAATAGGATTAGTAGACAATGTCCCCGCAGGAATGGAACCCGATTGTTCCAATTCACCATTGACATATAACTTGGTCATTCCTGAAGTACCTTTATAACTAATAGCCACATGATACCATTGATCAGTATCCAAGGTGATCGTCGAACTCGAACCATAGGCTGAGCTTCCCATACTTGTAATATAGTAGGAGTGCAATTTTTTGGTCGTGCCGTCCACGTAAATACGCATGTGGCTTTGTCCTGCGACATCACCATTACTTATGAAAGTAGGGTCGAGTTTGATCCAGGCCATGATGGTGGCATCTGGCCAGCCTCCCATAAAAGAAGTTTCTGCAATATGGTCATCGATACCATCAAAATCTACAGAAGCCGATTCGATGAATACATCGATAGCATCGCGATAGTCCAAGTCTCCGCCCATGGCAAGATCGCTATCGGTATCCGGCAAAATGGACAGGTCTGTAGGGTCTTCTATATCTTCATTAACATCGATAGTTAAATCATTTACTCCGTTGGTTTCAAATATATTATCCAAGCCATCTGCATCATCATCTGCAGAAGAGACAATGGCATCAGCCATTCCGTTTTCTTGAATATCTGGAGTACCATCATTGTCTGAATCAAAATCAGTAAAATCAGGAGTGTTATCATTATCCGTATCTTCTGGGATTAACCCAGAGCCATAAACCGTTGGTATTCCTGTCACAGGATCAACCGTCACTGACGGTAAGATATAAAGGTTGGTTGGTTGAGCTTCAACATTATCAGGAATGCCATCGTTGTCCGCATCTATATCTAGCTTGTTATCTACATTATCGTTATCGTCATCACAATTAGAATCAGCAGTAAAATGAGTATGTCTCAATCCAACTGAAGATTCGGTCCCTGTAACTCCAAAAATTAAATCTACATGCGAAAACACATCAAATTTCATATAAACAGTAAATTCTGGTGTAAAAGGGGAAGAATCGTTAGGTTCGTCAATCCAATCCGTTGCGCTTCCAGAAATTGCAGGATTCAGTCTAAATAAACTAAAATTTGCTGGAGCTCCGCCATTTATAAACCCTCCTGCTTCTAAATTCGTTGTAGTATTTAAATAACCATTAATGGAAGAAGTCATGGTTAATGTATTATAACCAGAAATTTCCGTATAATCTTTACCACTTCTGTGGTCTATATCTTGTAACCCTATAATTATATTATTTAATGATACCGGAATACCTGATGGATTGCCTATAGTAGCACTTCCTGATTCTACAAGATCAAAAGAGTAAGTCACATATTCGTCTACATTTGGATTGAAACCAATGACTTCAAGCTCCGTATTAACATCTACGGTCACTGTTCCTGATATACCAGTTAATGTTAAGATAATATCATAATATTGGTTTTGAAAAAGAAGCGCGTTAGAGTAAACAACTTTTTCTCCTACTTGTATATCATCTAAATCAGTAGCCGTTAATAGTGAAGGTGAATCAAATTGAATGGATACAGAGCACTCAAATGAGTCAATAATTCCATCATTGTCATTGTCTTGGTCTGAATCATCCAGAACTCCATCATGATCATGATCACCAAAAGTTCGACTAACAAAACTCCTATTGCTAGTATCTTCCTCTCCATCATCAGTTTGAGAGAAAATGCTATTAAAACTTAATAATAATACAATAGCAAATAGATTACGAGAAAATTTCATAAGTAGGATCCTGTTTTTCATTTTATTCGAGTTTGAAAGCATCAGGATTTGAGGGTATTATCCTAATACACAGTAAAAATAGACCAAAGGGCCTGTCAAACTATATATTATCGATGTTGCAAGAAAAAATTTCGATAAAATGCCAAGTGAAACACTATTGATCGATAAACGGTAATTTAGTAGCTTTTTAGCTACTAAATACATCGTAAAACACTCTATTTCAATACTATTTTTTTGGTAAAATGAAGATTGTTTTCAGCACTTACACTGACCATATAAATCCCTGAACTTAGTTCGCCTATATATAGACCATTCTCTAAAGAACTATGATCTATATTATTAAAACTAACAATATTCTGACCGAGTATATTGGTTAAGACCAAATTTTCGATTGGCTCTGTCAGTCCCTTTATAAAAAGACGTTTGCTTGCATCATTAACAAATATCAAGACGTCATTAAACAATACTTCTTCATTAGATAAAGTCTCACTTTCGAATACAATATCAAATCGCTCAGAATCTTCATCTTCTATATCACTTGAAAAACTATAAGCTCCAGACTGCAAGTCAAAATAAGTGTTCGTTTGGTTATCCCTTAAATATATAACTCTGCCCTCTGGCATATTGATTACTTCGACAATTTCCAGTGCATAATCATAGTTGCCTGTGCTATTGAAAACAAGATCTACCACTTTATCATCTGTTAAGGGGCCGAATGACTGAATGATCATTTTCTCATCACCAAGAAAACTATTCAAATCATCATCTTGAGGGTCAATTGTTCTCGCATCATACCCATAATCGTAGCCATCGGTGGTGTCATCGCTAAAAGCCAATACAAAACTCCTGTTGTTTCCATTTGAGACCTTAAGTTCCAGTCGAATCATTGCACTATTTTGACTTGAATCATTGGTGTCAGGATCTCCATCCCTAAAGAATACAGAGCCATTATTTGGATTGCTGCCATCTGCATCACTTTCTTTAATAAAAATTCGTTGTCCATTATTGAACTCTATATCGTCATCAGCACTGAGCACTGCATTGTTGCCATCATTCACGACTTCCACAAAGAATCCTTGCGCTACTGGTATATAAAATGTTGGTTTTCTTGCAAAAGGCGAACCATTGGGGTCAGGATTGGGGTCATTCCATTGGTATGCCCGTTCTGTCGTAACATTATTGATCGTTCCGTAACCTCCCTCATACTCTTCAAGGATATGACTTGTGCCCGACCATTGCTCCCAAACATAAACAGCTCCTCCTATAACACCGTTATTGTCATCAATGAATTGTCTAGCATCTAATGCAGAAGGGTACGGATTACCAACAAAAGTAGTCGTTAAAGTAACGTCTTGTTCGCTTTCGCTATCACTATCCCCATTAACATCGTCAGACGGGATCAAGATGGTGCCATTGTTTGGTTTCCCTTGAAAGATATACTTCTGTTCTTCAACTTGATTTCCTGTTCCTTTTTGCGTATAACCCATTCCTGGTGAAATATCGCTGGTTGGAGTAAGCGTTATCCAATCCCAAAAGGTTAAGCCATTTAGATAACTAAAAAGCCACCGATCACTGACCATACCTATGTCATTAAAAGTAGAAGTGAATTCAATATTGTCTCCATTACCATCCTTTAACATTTCTAGATTAAATGATGTGTTTTTCTCATTATTGCTAGACGAATTATTATCTGATAGTGTTGTTGTTGATAGCATTCCAACAGGAGATGACCAGTAATTGTACCAATAAAAATTACTGTTCCCTTCTTGACGACGGATAATATTACCTTCGTCGGAAGTAACAAGGTCACTCTCTGGGCCTTGCACGAGTTGTGAGTCGTCTTGAAGATCTAAAGTTCCGTTCAATTCAAGATACCAGCTGTTGGTGATGGCTTTATCGCCATTCACGGTCAATGTGCTTCCAGTGTTTATCTTCAATCCGTTCTGGCTAAGTGATTCGGATATCGATATATTGTTCTTTATCTCAACGATGCTCCAAGGTTTTACCATTGAGGCATCCTCGATGTCCCAGACTTCACCATGTAGCCAAGTGCCTTCTGTGGTCCAAGGACCATCAGCCACTGTCTCGTATGGCATCGGGGCTGTTTGTGGTTGTACCGTGAAGATGTTCTTCAAGATCCCGTCACGGCCATAACCCGATGCATCAGCAGTCTTGCCTGTAAGTATGTTGGTCATTGGGTAATAGGCCTGTAAATTGACCCATGGCACTGTCGCTGTCGTTGCGACATCCATAATGCCCTTACTGAGTACGCTTCCTTTTACATTGGCCCCATCTTGTTCTATCTCCTGGTAGACCATTTGTTGTAACTGGTCTTCGGTCAATACGGCATTGAAGACACGTACTTCATCGACAGCACCTTTGAAATAGGAGTTTTCCAATCTGGAATGACGCCCGATATTAAAATCCGGGTCTGCATAAATAGGATCTGTGGACAATGTCCCAGTAGGAATGGAACCCAAACTTTCTAATTGGCCATTGACGTATAATTTGATATTTCCTGAAGCCCCTTCATAGCTAATGGCCACATGGTGCCATTGATCGATATCCAATGTGGTCAAGGAACTTGACCCAAAGGCCAAGCTGCCATCACTCGTTATATAGTAGGAATGCAATTTCTTTGTCGAACCATTCACATACATGCGCATGAGGCTTTGTCCAGCCACATCGCCATCACTTGAGAAAGTAGGGTCGAGTTTTATCCAAGCCATGATGGTGGCATCTGGCCAACCACTCATGAATGTTGTTACTGTAATGTGGTCATCTATACCATCAAAATCAACAGAAGCTGATTCAATGAATACGTTGATAGCATCACGATAGTCCAGGTCACCTCCCAAAGCAAGATCGCCGTCGGTATCTGGGAGAACTGAAAGATCTGTAGGGTTTTCAATATCTTCATTAACATCCCAAACAACATCAAAAATACCGTTGGTTTCAAAGAGGTTATCTAACCCATCGTCATCGTCATCGGTAAAGGTCACAATCGAATTGTCCAACCCATTTTCCATGATATCTGGTGTGCCATCACCATCTGAATCTAGGTCGTTCATATCGGGTATTTCGTCTCCATCGGTATCTTGAAGAGCCAGAACAGTCGAATATGCAGTGTCAATACCGGTAATTGGATTGAATATACCATTCGGAGGTACATAGGCATTAGTTAGTTGTGCCTCTACATTATCTGGAATACCATCGTTATCAGAGTCTATGTCCAATTGATTATCCAATCCATCTCCATCGGTATCTACTCCTGACGTTATGGTTAATATCGGTGCTTCATAATCAAAAATATCACATTGCGTAAAAGACATTGCATAAAGACGTAAAACCTCAGCCTCACTTGTTTTTTTGGCTTGCATACGAATCTTGAACTTATTGGACTGAAATTGAAAATAAGATCTTAAAATAGTATTTGTTTCAAAACCACCATAATTCACGTTCCCACTTGTAATTCCTGCGCCATCGACATATACATCTGTTGTAAGTGAAGATGGATTGTCCAGACCATAAACAGATGGGTTGTAATACCGTACCGATTCTTGTAATGTTTCTGTCCCATCGCAATCCCATGTGGTCCCACCAATCCGGAAAATTGTTGCGGCAAGATTTGAAGTGCCCGTATCCACTAGTCTAAATTCAAATTCAATACCTGGTGTGCCGGTACCATTAAATTTCAAGCTCGTCTGTAAAGAATTTGTAACATCAACATTGTCATCATCGATATTCAATAACTCGGTATTATCAATCGCCAATATTTCGACTAATACATCATACCCTACAAGTGCGTTCGGAAATCTATATATAGCCCCAATTTGCCCAGCAACGCCACTTTCTGCAACATTTCCATTTCCTACAAAGTTCAAAGTAGGAAGCGCACAATTAAATTGATTTATTCCTAAAGACTCCGCTACATCCAATACACCATCGTTATCATCATCTTGATCCACTAAATCTATTACATCGTCATGGTCGGTATCCAGAAATGTACACAAATTAGTACTGTTAACGTTAAAATCGTGTGCATCTCCTGCTAAACTCGCATTACTTCCGTTATTGGTAAAAACATCGACACCACCAACATTGACTGTTACAGAACTACTCGAATCCCAGCCATTATCTCCAGCATCATAAAGAATGACCGAGTAATTAAGTGAAACTATAGGGTCCGTTGCTAAACAACCTAGATCATATGTTGCAGTATAAAAAATTGAATTACCAGTATTATTATAACAATCCTCAGTATTACAGAAAGAAAGCAATAAATTGTTGGCCGGGTCATAAATCTCTACCTTATGTTCAAAAGAATCAATAGGCCAATCGACGGTTACCAAAACTCGATTGGTAGATTGCCCATATACGGAGGGATTTACAAATATTAAAAATAACAAACAGATTAAATAGTATAACTGTTTCATGGTAAGTTCTCGTTTTAATTAATAGCATTCAATCACATGCCATATATCTATAAACGATACAATTAAATGGCTGAGGGATTAATTAACTAGGTAAATTACCTTAAAAGCAGGGGGGTATCACAATATGATCGATGTTCAAAGAGTTAATCTCGATAAACGGTACAGTATTATCGTTATCGCCCAATTTTAAAGACTATATCTTAAGGATATAATTAAGTTTTGGCCAGCTGCAGCTATACCCGAAGAGTAGGTTCTATATCGCTGATCTGTTATATTCTCCAACGTTGTGGTTAAACTAAGAAACTCTGTTAATTTTAATTGTGCTCTCACATTTATAGTATACCATGATGGCGAATATGGGTCACCGTTTGCGTCTAAAACATACAAATAGGGTTTTTCTCTTTCTGAAAATGAAAGTTCTTCAAAAGACAAACCTCCACTATAATTCGTGAATAAATCAAATTTAAATTTGCGGGGGTTCCAAATTAAATGCGTATTTCCAAAATCAGGCACCACATGTCTTACCGGGTATTTACCACCGTCAATTTCACGTTCAGTTCCTCCAATAACATTATATTGAGAAGTTAATTGAACATCCCTACTTATATTCACATTAAGGCCTGCCTCAAAACCATATATTCTAGAACTGGAAGCGTTCTGAATAGCTTGCACAGTACTTAACTCACCATCATAAATGATTTCAGTTTCTCCATTAAGTGCATAATCTCTTCGTACCAAGGCATTATCCAAGTAGGTATAATATGTCGCAATATCAAACTTGATTCTCTCATTTAAATTCAGATAGAGCCCTAACTCGCCACTATATGCTCTCTCGGATTTAAGATCTGGGTTCGGGACAACGACAGAACCAGGCTCTGAGTCGAAAACCTTCCCTATATCGTCTATATTGGGTGCTCTAAACGCGGTAGAAAAATTAAGCTTCCAAGCTATACTCCTATTTACATTCCAATTGAGGCCTGCTGTACCAGTAAGTGCGCCAGTGTTAATATTGGCTTCATTGAATGGAAGGTTCAAGAATTGGTTGTTTTCAGTAAAATTGGATTTAGCAATTATACGATTATAACGAAGACCCGTTTGAAAGGCAAAAGCGTCATTAGGGTTGTACTTATAACTTAAATATACCGCCATAGACTGCCAGCTTGATCCATCTGGATATCTGGACACTGTTTTATTTTCCTGTCCACTATCAATATTTTCCTCAACACCTTCAGACCCGACATAATTATAGATTATCTCAGTGCCATAGAATAACTCATTTATACTACTAATTCTTTTTTCAAAATCCATGTTGAATGAAATGGCATCGACATTTTCTTTTCTAATATTTCTTAGGGAAGATTGATAGTTCCTATCCATTCTACTTTCCTGGAAATTTTGATAGGCCAATGTAATTTGCGCCATGTCATATAATCCTTTGGTGGCTTTATGATTCACTTGCAAGTTTGCTAAAAACCATTTTTGCGGCCCATAATTCCATTCAGCGGATCGCAAAACCCCATCGTCATTATATCTAATTAATCGATCATATCTCGGAAAATCAGAAGTTTCAGAATAATGCAATCCAAGATTGAAGTTCAAGTTATTATTAGGTTCAAACTTGATTTTCTCCATTACATTGATTTGATCATAACCGGTGAATCTCTGCTCAAGAGGATCTTTGTTCTGGATGATCATGTCCTGATTATCGACCCGTTCAATATATTCTGTCCTTAAATAGCTGTCCGGACCATGCTTCCCCATTTTTAGATCATCAAAATCGGTATAGCTGAAATTAGTTAGAAATGCCCATTTTTTCATCCCTATATTAAAATCAACATGACCCGTTCTTTCGTTGCTAGCTGAGGCGTACCGTATTAAGGCATTCACTCTAATATCTAAACTATCCTTATAGGAAATTATCGGTTTTTGGGTATAAAAATTCATGACTCCTCCAATGGCATCACTTCCATAGATCACTGACCCCGCACCAAGAATTATTTCTGTGTTCTGAATTGAAAGAGGGTCTATTGATATAACATTCTGAAGATTACCACCTCTAAAAATAGCGTTATTCATTCTTACTCCATCAACAGAGAGTAATAGCCTATTCGTTGAAAAACCCCTAATAATAGGACTTCCCCCACCCAATTGACTTTTTTGCACAAAAACTAGTCCGCTATTTTCTAACAAATCGGCACTTGTCTGAGGATTTGTGAATTGTATATCCGCAGCCACTAAACTTGTGATTTTTTGTGGGACATCTTTTTGTTTTTGTTCAAATTTGGAAGCCGAAATAACAACTTGTTCCAGAGTTTGTGCATTATCTGACAAATAAACAAGGTTGCCATTTCTTAGAATTCTAGACTTAATGAATTTCGTGGTTATTAATGACAAATGGCTGAATATGATGCTTTCATACTTCTCGAATTTTGTGATATCCGCTTTACCATTGATGTCTGAGACAACACTTTTAGTTTTTGAAGCATTGTAAATAGCCACACCAATAACAGGTTCTCTTGAAGTGTTATTGTAAATGGTGATTTCCTGCGCACATAGAACAACGCAAAACAACAGAAAAAAGCAATGACAAAAAAAACTCTTCATTCTTATTGGTTAACTAAAAACTTGATTTAAAATTTGCAGAGATTTAGGTTTTTTAAAACCGCCCAAATGTAACTCAAAATACAGTAATATCATATTCAAAAAATCCTGACGTTGTCTTGAATTGATTTTCACTTCATTAAGAGTATCAAATTTTATGCCCAATAGCTTTTTAAGAACTGTTAAATTATTTCCTGAAATACTATACATATTAACCTTTGACGATTCGAATTTGCCAGCTTCTAAATTAAAATAATCAAGGTCGATTTTTGAAGTCTCTGGGTAAAATCCCAAGTATTTTGTGATAATAAGTAAAAAAAGTAAATGAAAATTGGAGGATCTATTCTGTTCATCTAGCCATTCTAAAGAAGTAGAAATAAAAGAATACAACAATGAATTCTTCTCCTCTTCCTTTAAAAGCTGGGAAAGCACCTCACTTAAAAATAGGACTATAGCGCCTTTTATAACATTAGAGTGAAGAGATTTATAATGTATTAATGGTTTAATATCCCTTAAGCTTTGTAGGGATCTATTCTCCTTATGTGAGGCTTCTAAAATAACTTGAGATAATGGCTGAAAATAAGCAGGTTTAAATTTCCCTTTTTTCTTAGTTAGGACACCTCTTATTAGATAACTCTTTATGCCAAATGATTCTGTGTAACATGAAAGGATGATACTACTATCTCCATATTTTATTTTTGAGATTACTATGGCATTAGTTGTCACCAGCATTATCTAACCACCATTAATTTTAAAACCTTTGTCTCAAATGTATCGAGATCTGAAAGCATCACTAAATAAACACCTGAAGACACCATATTGTTTGCAAGGTTTTTACCATTCCAATAGGCTGTTCCTCCATCGACTTCAAGATTATATCCTTTATAGCGAGAATTAGTTCTTGATTGTGCTTCAGCAACTAAATTACCCTCTATATCAACTATCTTAATATTTACGTTCTCACTAATATCCTTGATCTTGACTTTTTCGTCGATGATATTGAATGTCGGTCTCACTGGATTTGGATATATGAAGGCTTTTGTCAATCCTTCTTTCGGCGTTGACCCTCCTGAATTAAATGAAACCATTCCCTTGTCAGTGGCTATGTAGACTTTACCGCTGCTTTGATCTATCGTAACATCATTAATACCATTTGATGGTAATGGGGAATTGTCTTTGGTAAAATGAAAAATGGTTTCCTGACCATCAGATGAAAAATAAAATAATCCGGAATCGACTGTACCAATCCATTTATTATTCGAGCCATCCACTTCAATATCAGTAATGAATTGCTGAAATAGCAATTCCTTGGGGACTCCATCTTCCAAAATTATTATCTCATTGGCTGTTACATTTTCATTTGTGAAAAAATCGGCTGTATTATTCAGAACTCTCAAGCCCTTATTAGTGCCTATCCAAAGCCTATTTGAGTTATCCAAAGCCAATGCACCTATATAATTCCCTGGCAAGTTACCTTCTTGGTCTCCTCGTTCAATGGTCTTTATTAAATTCCCATTTTCATTGTAACCAATAAGCCCTAAAGAATAAGAGCCTATGAACTTTGTTCCACTCCTATCAATTACTAGACTTGGAAAACCAAGTTCTTCCAAAGGGTCGCTAATCAAATCACCAAAGCTATATGATGTCCATTGACCATTGTCAAATTTATTCAATGCGTCATCAACTCTTCCATTCAAGACCCATAGAGCATTTTCTTGATCATATTTACCATCAAGTGTAAGATATAGGTCGGAAACAAACGGAAGTAAAGTACTATTGCTTTGATTATATATACCAATGACTTCGTTATTAGTAACCTCTATAAGTCCTGAATAATATGAGCTAATAAACACTTGATCAGGGTTCAATGGATTTATTGTTATATGACTCAAAAACCTAGGTTCTGGGACAGTATTAGAGATTTCTTCGTATGAAATGTTAGTCCATTCACCATCATTTAAATGACTGATTCCTGGTCTTGGTAAAGATCCTGAAAAAACAAAATTTACATTATAACCGCCAAATACGGCCCATAGATTATCTTCAATGGTTTCCACTGAAAAAATATTATTCAAAATAGGCCCATCTGGATGTATTTCAGCATATCCGGTTTCTGTATCTAAACTAGGCGTAAGAACACCAAAATCTCGAGTACCCATAAATATAGCAAATTCAGGTATGGAGATTCCACAGGTTAGAATCGTATTGTAATTTGTTGGAGCCGTAGTATTCAATAACGCAAAACTGCTATTGTAGGCATAAACAGTATCTAAAGTTGTAATGATCAGTTCACCCTCAACCGATCTCATATCCACAATTCTAGAATCATATTGGAATTGGAAAGTGAACCCATCGTTTATTATCTCGAAAACACGTCTGTTGGATCTAGCTGCATAAAGTCTCCCTTCCAAAGATTCTATACCCACCCAATTACCTCCTCCAATAGCAGTCCATTGGTTATAATCAATAAGATTATCATTATTTAGAAATGCTTTCTGGACTCCGGTAGGAGAGGCCGCATAAATGGCATCATTGAATATCGTTGTTTGTGCTATTTTTTTCTGGGCTCCGAATGCACCAATATAATAGGTGTCCCCAAATTCAAGTCTTTCTAGATCGTAGACAGAAATACCAAAATCTGTTGAAATATAAACTAGGGTGTCATGTTCATTGAAGTGATTTATTCTCTTATTATTGGGCGGAATTGTTTCTTTCTCTACAATATCCACCACAGCTAACACCTCTTGATTTGAGTCAAATACAATCTCCATTAATCCATTTTCATAACCAATCAATAATAGTTCAAAAGCAATACTATAGTGAATAGTTGATATTGTTTCTCCCGAAAGACCATTTATTGTTGAAATTTTTTCAATTTCTTCCGTGGCTAGGTCATAAGTGAAAATGGCATTTTCAGCCGCTGCATATATCTTATTGTCACCTTGTGCAATGTCTTTAATGTTCAAATAAGAAAAATGCCCTTCCCACAATGACGAAAAGTCCTGTGCCAAACAATTTATGGAAAACAGAAGAAGAATAAAAAGCTTCAAGCCACTCAGAGGTTTCATAGCGTTGTCATTGGGTTTTAATAACCAAAAATAGTGTAAAATATTGTATTTTTGATTAAGTAACATGATTATACTCTATGCTCTTTAGCAGCCCTGTTTTTCTTTTTTTATTTCTTCCATCCGCGCTTTTAATTTATTATTTGGCTCCAAAAAAGGCCAAGAATCTAATTCTCTTATTATTTAGTTTAGCATTTTACACTTGGGGAGAAAAAGAATTGGTCTTCCTTATTTTGGCTTCAGCAATTGTTGATTACTCATCAGGTCTCATTATTGGGTTAGGCAAGCGAAAGCTTGGGCTGTGGTTATCAATAGTTTTCAATTTATCCATTCTAGTTTATTTTAAGTATTCAAGTTTCGCTTTATCCAATGCCATCTCATTGTTCAATTCATTCAATATGGACATTAGTGATTCTTTAATGTTTTCTGAGGTAGTTCTTCCTTTAGGAATAAGTTTTTATACTTTTCAGACAATGTCGTATACAATTGATGTTTATAGAGGTCTTATAAAACCGAATAAGAACTTTATCGATTTCGCTATGTACGTCACGCTATTCCCTCAGCTTGTTGCTGGTCCCATAGTTAGATATAAGCATATAGCCAAACAAATAAAAAATAGAGCGACTACAAGTGACCTTTTTGTAAAAGGAATAGAGCGATTTGTAACTGGACTTGCAAAAAAAATGATCATCGCCAATAATTGTGCATTTCTTGCAGATGGCATTTTCTCAATGCCAATTGATGAAATGTCTTCCCTAATTAGTTGGATAGGTGTTTTGGCCTATTGCTTACAAATTTATTTTGATTTTTCCGGGTATTCTGATATGGCAATAGGCCTAGGGAATATGTTCGGCTTTAAATTTCCTGAAAACTTCAATTACCCTTATATCGCAAAATCCATTAGTGAATTCTGGAAACGATGGCATATTACGTTATCAGAATGGTTCAAAGATTATTTATACATTCCATTGGGAGGCAATAGAAAAAGTGTTCTGCGCACTTACATGAATCTTATAACTGTTTTTTTTATTACAGGATTATGGCATGGTGCGAGTTGGAATTTTATAGTTTGGGGACTTTTTCACGGAGCGTTCTTGATAATTGAAAGAGCTGGACTAAAAAAAATATTGGAAAAGATGCCCGCTTTTGTTGCTCATTTCTATACGCTACTCATAATCCTTATATCATGGGTTCTTTTCAGAAGTGATAATTTGACCAATGCCTTAGATTATCTTATTGCAATGTTTTCATCAAGTATAGCAACGAATTATGAGTTTTTGAATTTCTATTTCACTACGGAGGTACAAATTGTATTCCTGATTGCAATTCTTTTTTCCATGCCAATTTATAATGGTCTTGAAGCGACGGCTTTGAAAAAACATGCACCCACCAAAATAAAATTATACTACTGTATTAAGTATTTCGGTATGACTACTTTATTTGTAATTTGTTGTATTTACGTGGCTACGGGATCCTATAATCCATTCATTTATTTTAGATTTTAATGAAAAACCTTAAGTATTCTTTAATTAGCGCCTTCCTTCTTATATTATTATTACCAAACCTGGCAATGATAGTTGGCTTAGAGACTGATATTGAAAGTCAAACAAAATTCCCTGAACTTAAATTAACATCACCAATAAGGTCTATGGCACTTTTAAGGAATTATTACAATGAAAATCTGGGTCTTAAAAAAACATGCATTGACACATATGTGGATATCAAAATAAATGTTTTTGGAGATGATCCATTTTCAAATAAGGTTATAACGGGCAACAATGGATGGTATTTCTTGGGAGATAACTATAATGATGTTTTCAAGGATGCCTATGGTAATTTAGGTATTTCAAATGCCGAACTAGAAGGGATTTCAAAAAAATTAAAGGAAATAAAAAAATATTTGAAGCAGCAGGGTATTGACTTTTACATCGTGATTGCTCCAAATAAGCATACTGTATACAAAGAAAACCTTCCTTTTTCATTACGCCAAAAAGACACGCGATTTGATAGGTTAAGCACCTATTTAAGGACAAATGCAGACCTTGGCATTATTGATTTAAGAGAGGTATTAATAAAAAATAAAAAAACAAGTCTTTATTTAAAAACTGATACTCATTGGAATCAATATGGCGCTTTTCTAGGGTATGATGAAGTCATGGATGTTATCAATACATCTAAGAAAGTTCCTAAACGGAATATAAATGAATACCTAATTAAAACATCCATAAAGACGAATGGCGATATCACAAAAATGATAAATTTAGAGATAGAGGCTCAAAATTTACAGTTGTTACCAAAATTTGCACCAAATAAAGAAATTTTAGAATCTACCAACAATAAAGTTCATATTGTAAATAGAACGAAGCCCTTTAAACTATTGATGTATCGCGATTCTTTTACAGATGCCTGGATGAACTTCTTCGATGAGACTTTTGGAGAGGTCATTTATTTAAAAGGGGGCACTGTCAACAAACGAGATATTGAAAAAGAAAAGCCAGATATTGTAATTATTGAGATAATCGAACGTGATCTGGACCATTTAGGAAAATAAAAACCTTCATAAATATGAAGGTTTTTATTAATGATATTAAAAAATATTATACAACACCCTGTGCGAGCATCGCATCTGCGACTTTAACAAAGCCTGCTATATTGGCTCCTTTTACATAATCAACAAAGCCATCCTCCTCTTTACCATATTCGATACAAGATCCATGGATATCTTCCATAATATCCTTAAGACGAGCATCTACTTCTTCCCTTGTCCAGCTTATTCTTAAAGAGTTTTGAGACATTTCTAGACCTGAGGTAGCAACACCGCCAGCATTAGAGGCTTTTCCAGGCGCAAATAATATTTTAGCCTTAATGAACTCATGAACGGCATCTGTTGTAGAAGGCATATTGGCACCTTCGGCAACACAAATACAACCATTACCCAATAGAGTCTTAGCATCTTCTGCATGAAGTTCATTTTGTGTGGCACAAGGCAAAGCTACATCACATTTTACACCCCATGGTGTTTTGCCCTTATGAAATTCTGCAGATTTATAGGTGTCTACATACTCAGAAACACGACCTCTTCTGTTATTTTTAAGATCCATGATAAATGCTAATTTATCAGCATCAATCCCTTCTTTGTCCAAAATATAACCACTTGAATCTGATAGGGTTACTACTTTCGCTCCCAAAGCAAGTGCTTTTTCAGCCGCATATTGCGCTACATTTCCAGAACCAGAAATTACCACAGTTTTACCCTGAAAACTTTCTCCTTTGGTTTTAAGCATACTTTGAGCAAAATAGACCGTACCATACCCCGTAGCTTCAGGTCTTATTTTAGAACCACCCCAAGAAAGTCCTTTCCCCGTAAGTACACCTGTGAACTCATTGCGAATTTTTTTATACATTCCAAAAAGGAATCCTATTTCGCGTGCTCCTACCCCTATGTCTCCAGCAGGAACATCAGTGTTTGGACCGATATGCCGGTTTAATTCTAACATAAAGGCGTGGCAAAAACGCATCACTTCATCGTCAGATTTCCCTTTAGGGTCAAAATCTGAACCCCCTTTACCACCGCCCATAGGTAGTGTGGTTAAACTATTTTTAAATACTTGTTCAAAAGCCAAGAATTTAAGAATACTTGCGTTCACTGTTGGATGAAAACGTAATCCTCCCTTATAAGGTCCTATTGCTGAATTCATTTGAATACGATAACCACGATTTACATGTATTTCGCCAGAATCATCTACCCATGCAACCCTAAAAGAAAGAAGTCGCTCCGGTTCCACCATTCTTAAAAGAATGTTTTTGCCATTGTATATTTTTTGTTTAGCGATATAAGGAATTACTGTTTCTGCAACTTCCCGTACTGCTTGTATGAATTCTGGTTCATGCCCATTACGGCTCGTTACCTCATCCATAAATACCTCAACTTTTGCTTTCATTCAATAAAATTTAAAGATTTAATAATTTGACACCTAATTGATAGAACAAATATAAACTATCCTGAAAAATTACTACTTATTTTTTTCAATTTCGTAATTGATCTTCCTGAATTTTACCCAAGACATCTCTAACCCAAAAAAATAAATTGATGCATTTTATCGTATTTATTTGTTAGTTTATCGAGTTTTTATATATTTGTTCTCATTAAAGCCCTCAACAAGAATTTAACCTACTATGTTCAAACTAAAACATTTATTTGTTTTATTAACTTTTTTTGCTTGCACCCATTCAGGGTTCGCGCAGTTTGGGTTCTCTCACGAAGTTGGTATAATCGCTGGTCCTGTTGCTTTTCAATCTGATTATGGAGAGAGAAAAGACTGGGACACGAACAAAGGGAACACAGGTATTGGTGTAGGCATCATACACTATATTAATTTCTCTTATCGTGCTGACTGTAACTGTTATACTACAGACACATATTTCAATGATCATTTTAAAATCAGGAACGAAATTTCTTGGAATAAAACCACACTGAATCATTTTGGTCCAGAGGCCGAGAAACAATCGTATTGGGGGGAGACCCTTCGAGCCATGGAAGGTGAAGCTAACAATTTCAACATCGGGACACAATTGGAATGGTTTCCAATGAGTATACGTGATTTTGCAGCTGGCGCATATAAAATTGCACCTTACGGAAGTATCGGCGGGCAATTCACATATTACAATCCTAAAGCAATGTCTTCATTACCTGGTGGGCTTGAAGATCAAAACAATATATTTTACGAATTCCAGAATGGTGGGATAAATACGGAAGCAGGAACCACATGGTCTGTTGTCGCTAGTGTGGGGGCAAGATATAAACTCTCTATACTTTCTGACCTTTTGGTCGATTTAAGATGGCAATACTATTTCTCTAATTGGACTGATGGTTTAAACCATCAAAAAACAAACACACAAGATAAAGCTAACGATTGGCTATTTTGGCTAAACGTTGGGTATGTATATTATCTTGATTGATATTTGCCTCACATCAATTCTTTAATCTAGTCTTTTGAACTTTTTTGATTCTGAAGTATATGGTGGAGCTACATATGTAGCTCCTTTTTTCATTATCCTATGGCTTGCTTTAAATCTGCAATAAGATCATCCTTATCTTCTATTCCAACACTCAACCTGATCAATGAATCAACAATACCGGTCTTCTCACGTTCTTCCTTTGGTATGCTCGCATGTGTCATGCTAGCTGGATGCCCCGAGAGCGATTCCACGCCTCCAAGGGATTCTGCCAAGGTGAATATTTTAAGTTTTTCTACAATTTTTACTGCTTCATTATAATCATTCCCTTTTGTGACAAAAGAGATCATTCCTCCAAAATCATTCATTTGCTCTTTGGCAATTTGGTGATTAGGATGATCCTCGAAACCGGGCCAATACACCTTCTCGATCTTAGGATGTGAAGCTAAATATTCGGCAACGGTCTTGCCGTTTTCACAATGACGTTGCATTCGTACATGTAATGTCTTGATTCCCCTTAATACAAGAAAACTGTCTTGGGGCCCACAAACTGCACCACTTGCATTTTGTATGAAATATAATTTATCAGCAAGCTCCTTGTCCTTAACAACTAAGGCTCCCATAACCACATCGCTATGACCTCCTAAATATTTAGTTGCAGAGTGCATAACGATATCCGCACCTAGATCCAATGGCAGTTGCAAGTATGGTGTTGCAAATGTATTATCCACCGCTAAAGGAACATCATGTTTTTTTGCTACACGGCTCACGGCTTTGATATCGATGATGTTCATCATTGGATTGGTAGGGGTTTCCACCCAAATAAGTCTTGTCTTATCATTAACATAAGACTCTATATTATCAGCATTCTGCATGCCAATAAAATGAAACTTAATACCAAAGCCTTCAAATATTTTTGTAAAAAGACGGTAAGTACCGCCATAAAGGTCATTTGTTGATATTACTTCATCTCCAGGTTTCAATAATTTGATTACGGCATCAATTGCAGCTAAACCAGATCCAAATGCTAGGCCGTATTTTCCGTTCTCTATACTTGCAAAGGCATTTTCCAAAGCATTACGTGTGGGATTGTGCGTTCTTGAATACTCGTACCCTTTATGCCCACCCGGTGTGCTTTGAGCATACGTTGATGTTTGGTATATAGGTGGCATCACAGAACCATAAGCCGGGTCATGTTCTTGTCCTCCGTGTATTGTCTTGGTATTGAATTTCATTTCGTCATTTTTCGTGACAACAAAAGTAATTTATAATTCGTTCTATTCAAATCTAAGCAATACCTTTAGTGTATGTTCAACCTTTTTAAGCATCCCATGAAAAAAATCGTGTTCTTCTTAATAGCTTCAATAGCACTAATTTCCTGTTCTGAAGAATCTTCCCTTGTCTTTTTTGAAGACAATTTCACTATGGAAGAAAATGCCATCATAGAAGTTAATATACCTAAAGCAGAAGGCACTTCAGAGGTTGCTAATACTATTAATTCTCGTCTCGAGGATTATGTAATAAATGCCTTGGATATAAATAAAAACACAACTAGTGCTCCAACGATCAAACAGGCTGCTGAAAACTTCAATGTGGAGTTCATGAGTTTCTCCAAAACCCTAGATGACAGCGCGCAACCCTGGGAAGCCTTTATTGATGGAGAAATAACACTTGAATCTTCAGAAATAATAAGTATAGCTTTAAATACATATTTAAATACTGGAGGAGTTCATGGTAATAGTGTCATCTCTTTTTTAAACTTTGACCCCTCAAACGGTGAGGTATATGATTATGAAGATATAAGTGATCAGTTGGACAATTTAATATCACTTGTCGATAAGCACTTTAAAAAAGCCATTGAAGAAGAAACGGATTCAACGGATTCCTTGTCGAACTATAAAGTAAATCTCCCTGAATCCCTAGGATTTAGCGAAGATGGTCTGGTCGTAGTTTATAATCAACATGAACTAGAGGATTTTTCTTTGAAAATGCTTGAATTCACCATTCCCTATAGTGAAGTGACCGATTTTCTTAATCTGAATTTTTAGCTAATCGCTTAATCAGTGGACCAACAGTAAGGCCTTGACCAATAATCGAGAATGCCACTATTATATAGGTAATCACCAAGAACAATTCTTTGTGCATTTCAGCAGTAAGGCTCAACGCCAATGCAATGGATATACCGCCTCGTAATCCTCCCCAAGTCATGATCAAATTCGTTTTTGGCACAAAATCTAGCTTTTTCTGAAAGAACTTTATGGGGCCCCAGAGTGAAATGTACCTACATGCTAGAACTACTGGAATACCAATAAAGCCCGCTAGGATATACTGTCCGTCAAAAGTGAGTACGAGTATTTCCATACCTATTAATACAAAAAGTAGGGTGTTCAATAAGACATCCACTAATTCCCAAAATTTATCGACATAGGTTTCTGTGATCTCGCTCATCGCAGAATTCCTCATGGTATCGTTACCAACCACTAATCCACAAGCAACCATAGCTAATGGTGCAGATGTATGGAGTTTTTGCGCTAAAAGCGTCCCTCCCATTACTGCAGCGATTGTAATGATAACTTCAACATCGTAATCGTCTATCGATTTCATCAGACGATACGTTACCCAACCCAATAACAACCCAAGGGCAATTCCTCCGAGAACTTCAACAGCAAACATTTCTGCTATATACGCGAATGACACATCTCCTCCATCACTTGCAATGGCAAATATCGTTAGGAAAATAACGACACCAACACCATCATTGAATAAGGATTCTCCAACAATTTTAGTTTCCAGTTTTTTAGGGGCATCAGCCTGTTTCAAGATTCCCAAAACAGCAATAGGGTCTGTAGGTGATATTAACGCCCCAAAGAGCAAGCAATAAATGAAATCCACTTGCAATCCAACAAGTTGTAATACATAAAACATGATGATGCCCACCAAGAAGGTGGATACTAAGACGCCTAAAGTCGCAAACACCAATATGGGGCCACGTTGTATTTTAAGTTGTTTAAAATTAGTATGGAGAGCACCAGCGAATAGCAGAAAGGACAACATAATGTCCAAGAGTACGGTCCTAAAATCAATTTGGGCAATAAGCTCGCGTTCTTTCAATAGTAATGTGTCATCAAAATAACTAATTCCAAGAATGACCATGGTGAATAAAATGGTGATAACCATAAGTCCAATGGTAATAGGAAGCTTTAAGAATCGCACATTGATATAACCGAAAACAGCGGATAATACGATCAATACAGTGGCAATAGAATAGTAATCCATGGATGAAGATTTTCGAGGTAAATGTAATTATTTTTAAAATGAAATAGCCTTACTTTGCCTCATGAAGAAAATATACTACCTCAAGACGTGTAGCACATGCGTAAGAATATTGAAAGAATTGAATATAGGTTCGGATGTTATTCTTCAAGACATAAAAACACAACCGATCACGGTGAAGCAAGTTGAGGCAATGAAAGATTTGGCGGGTAGTTATGAGTCCTTATTCAGCAAACGTGCAAAATTATACAAAGAACGTGACTTAAAAAATGAAAACCTCAATGAAGAGGATTACAAGTCTTTTATACTTGAACACTATACGTTTTTAAGTCGACCAGTGGTAATTATCAATGATTCTATTTTTATTGGAAACAGTAAATCGACTGTTGAAGCTGCTAAACTTGCAATGAATGAATAGTAGGACTTTTGCACTCATAGCACTATTTGCTGTACAGTTGCTTTATGCCATCAATTACACCTTTGCCAAGACCATTATGAATGATGGTTATATTGGACCGTTAGGATTGGTGCTTGCTAGAGTGCTTGGGGCAACGATATTATTCTGGCTTTTTGGCATATTCTTCAAAACCGAAAAAATTGATAAAAAAGACTATATAAAGTTCTTTTACGCTGCCATTTTCGGGATTGTAATAAATATGTTGTTATTTCTTAAAGGGCTTGAGTTTACGACTCCCATACATGCCTCTGTCATAGTTACTACCATACCGATCATAATTTTGATTCTGTCATCCTTTTTCTTGAAGGAGAGAATCACAAAACTAAAGATCATTGGTGTTATCTTAGGATTGTGCGGCGCAGTGATCTTGACCATTTATGGGAAATCCACAAGAATTGGAGATAATATCCCATTAGGGAACTTAATGATATTCATCAATGCGATCTCGTTTAGTATTTACATCATCCTCATTAAGAAATTGACTGCGAAATACCACCCATTCACTTTCATTAAATGGCTATTCTTGTTTGGATTGATATTAGTTGCACCAATTGGTTTTGGTGAATTCCAGGCGATAGAATGGCAAAGTTTCACCCCTTATGTGTCTTTTTCGGTTGCTTTTGTAATAGTAGGCGCCACATTTGCGACTTATATCCTAAATCCGTTGGCATTGACGAAATTAAAGGCGACAACTGTAGGCACTTTTATTTACATACAACCTGTAATTGCTGGTATTTTCGCTATGTTAATGGGTGTCGATTCTATTGGCATTGTGAAGATAATGGCAGCCTTGCTTATTTTTGCAGGAGTATATTTAGTGTCACATAATACACAACCAAAAACTGTTCCGTGAGTGAACTAAGATCTTCTTTTTTTAATTCTGTCGACGAAATCGGTTCGGAACATTGGGATTCTTTGGGCTGTGGCGATAATATTTATTATACGCCTGAATTCCTTAAAGCGTTTGAGAACGCCAATCCTGACATCGGCTTTAAATATATTATCATTTATAATGGAGATGAGCCCGTAGCATTTGCCAATACTCAATTAGTGTCCATTAGCGTTAAGACCATCACGAAAAATATCAAAATATCCAGTTGGTTGAAGCGAACCATCAACAAACTTTTTTGCAATAGTAAAATCCGAATCCTATTCGTAGGCAATGTCTTTTTAAGTGGTGAGTACGGAACATTCTTAAAAGCTGGTGAAAATAAAATAGAAACCTTCAAAGCCATTGCAAAAGCTGTTAAGGCCTTGACGAAATCCACAAAAAAACTCAACGGTATTTTTGTAAAGGATTTTAAAGAGGAATCGATTTATATAACAGATAATTTAAAGGATTTCGACTATGCCATTATGCAAGTGGAGCCCAATATGATCATTAGCTTGAAACCTGAATGGAGGTCGTTTGAAGATTATAAAAGAGCTCTCAGGTCCAAGTATCGAGTTAAGGCAAACAAGGCTGATTCATCAAGCAAAGGATTGGTAGCGAAGCGATTTACAGATGACGATGTTGCCAAATACAAGGATGAGCTACAACTGCTTTACGAAAACACCATTTCTAACGCGAATTTCAATGCTCAGGTCTTGAACCTGAATACGTATACCAATCTAAAAGCAGTGTATCACGATAAATTCATTGTGATGGGCTATTTTCTTGAAGATAAACTCGTAGGATTCCTCTCTGCCATGGTTAATCAAGAGAATCTTGATGCCCATTTTATTGGATTGGACTATTCGCTCAATAAAGAACAAGCGATTTACCCCAGAATATTGAATGACTATGTGCGATTAGGCTTAGAACACGGTTCAAAACGCATCAATCTTGGCAGAACTGCCTCCGAAATAAAAAGTACTTTGGGCGCAAAACCTGAAGACCTGATTTGTTATTTCAAGCATAAAAGATCCTGGGTAAATCACTTTATAAAGCCACTAGCGTCTAATGTCAAGATCAAATCCTTTAAAGAGCACCAACCTTTCAAGTAAGATCAACTGGTAACTTCCCGTATTTTCTCGTGTCTTCTTTGGAAAGCACCCTGAATTCCTTAGCCTTCGGAAAATCCTCTAGAATAGGCTCTAGCTCCTTTGGGAAACCAGTCAATTTCCTTGTTTTGAGGTCAATCCAAGCACCAAAAATCTCACCATGAGCAAGATTCTTTCCATGTTTATCATAAAAATTATGTACAAACTCAAAAAAACCACCATCTTCACTTAAGCCCGTGACTTCTAAACTGACTCTAATGGGTTCTCCTTGAAACAAGGAAATTGA
>RCNB010000202.1_pt1 | contig 41989 bp, 36 predicted proteins | sample 2041321 | NCBI WGS metagenome assembly RCNB01 (sample SAMN09708232, study PRJNA481090) | Marine sediment metagenome, whole genome shotgun sequencing project.
ATTCGTATATCCTTTATGCAGAAGATCTCACGTAGATCAATTTCATCAGGTAAGGGACTGTGCAGATTGCCTTCCTTAATAGCTATTTTTGAAAACCGTTCATTGTATACGGGAAGATAAACCTCTAAAAACTCATTGGCTTCCTCTAGAGTTTTAATCTTGGCCAAACGCATCTCTTTGACAAGCCGATCCTGGAGGGTGCCAAAGAGTCTTTCCACTCGACCTTTGGCCTGAGGGGAATCGGCATGGATAATCTTAATCCCCAACTCCTGAAGAGCTCTCTGATACTGGGTTAAAGGCCCTTCACCACGCAGCTCCTCATAGAGATTCGGCTGCCGGGTTGCCTTGTATGTTTTATACTTATCCAGATAAACGCTCCGGGGAAGCCCATAACTGTTTATGTAATGGCTCAAAGAGTCCATTGCCGGGTATAGACCTTCATATTCATAAAAACGACCAAAAGTATGATTGGTCGCATCGTCTATGTAACCCATAAACACCATCTTAGGACCACGATCTTCCAACCACATGTGGTGCGAACCATCAAACTGGACCATCTCTCCAAAGTGGTGTTTCCTTTCCCTCCACGGATGGAGGTCTCTATCTCTTTTCCTGCGAACTTTCCATAGCCCTTTCGCTATCATGATCCGACGGGCCTTCTCTTTGCTTATCTTGATCCCATCCAGCTCGAAAAGCTTCTCAGAGGCCAATGTCGGACCAAAGTCCGGATACTTCCTCTCTATGAGTCGGCCTATCCTTTCCTCAAGCTCTATGGGCATCTTATTCGGCGCCACTTGCCCTCGATTCCCATGCACAATCCCCTTATCTCCATTCTCACAGATCTTAACTAATAGATTCCTTACCTGCCGATCTGTTATACCTAAAAGCTTTGCCCCATACACTTGAGTCAGTTGTCTGTCCATGACTCGGTGAAGTATCCTTAGACGATCAACCTCTGTCTTGCTCATCGTGATAACTTCCTTGGCCATCCCGGTCCTCCTCGCGGTCTTCCGCTAAAGAGAACCTTAACCGATTTTTCCTAAACCGGAAATTTTTGCTTTGCTCAATCCGGAAATTATCACGTTGCTGTGACATTTTATCTTTAGGTCCTTTTTTAGGGGACGTCCCCATTTAATTAGGATGTTGCTATTGCGGGGGGCAAATCCTTCATCAGGATCAGCCCTGGCTCGAATTGGACTGCTCGAGGAATGGTGTTTATGGTGACTGCCACTGTCCCTATGTCTCCGTGGACTCCCCCGATGATAAGTTCGTGGACATTTGGGATGCCTTCGATAACGACTTCATCGTATTCTTCATCCACTCCAGCATTGGCGTTAAACTCGAGAGTGATAACTTTTTCTCCCCCCATTGTGGCATAAGCAATACTGACCAGTCCCAAAACATCTCCTGGTTTAACCAGCCCCAATCCCGTATCAACTTCCCTATCAGCAATGACTGGTTCGGGAGGAAGTTCGACAGCTTCATCCAACTTCCAGCCCAATCCCTCGGCAACCATGTTTATGGACTCGAGCAAACCCACATGCCCCGTGATTATTTTATTATCGATTTTGTTACGAAAAACTTCAGGGGACAGTCCTGTTCCGATCTTCTTCTGAAACGGAATCCGTCTTTTCGAGGAGTCCATCATTCGCGAGACTTTGATGGATTGGACTTCTAGACAGGGAGCTGTGAGGATCAATGGCAAGGTATCCATCAGGTAACCAGGATTGATACCTGTTCCCACAACGGTCACACCCTTGTCTTTTGCCTGGTCATCTATTTTTCGGGAAAGCTCGGGTTCCCGATCCCAAGGATAAGACAGCTCTTCGCATGTTGAGACAACATTTAAATTGGCCTGAATGCATTGATCGATCTGAGGAAACACTTCCTTAAGGTGAGATAGGGTGGTTAGCACAACAGCATCAGCATCCACCGTGTTGAATAACTCAACTGGATCGTTTTGGATGGAGATGCCCAGATTATGATCACCCTCAAGCAGAGATCCTAAGTCTTTGCCCACAAGTTCGGGATCAATGTCGATGGCACCAACAATGGCAAAACTCTTTTTCTTTGATAGAATTTCCGCAACTCTCAGTCCCATGACTCCACAGCCGTAAATGATAATTTTTGTTTGTTCCATGATTATTTTTTTCCTTTCCACTTTTTAGCGATTCTTTCTACAGCATCCAATGAGGTTTGGATCTCTTCTTCCGTGTGTGCTCCAGAAATAGAGCCATATCCGTGGAAAACATTGAAGCCTTCCTGGATCATAGCCAGTTTGAAGATCTTTTCACGCAGTTCTATGTCACAAACATCCGGATTCCAAACTTGTTCCGGAGACTCAATCTGGTCACACGTATCATGGAGAAAATGAACACCAACGACGGAGCTGTTTTTTGCCACAGAATTGCCATCTCCTGTACATCTCACATGAAATCCGTGGGTTGTGAAAATGTTCTCGATTTCTCTTCGGACACGTAACCCAAAACGCCCTATCCGGGGATAGATGTCTTGTTCATTATCCTGAAGGTATTTAACGAAAGTAAGGCCAGCCAGCATCGATGCAGGATGAGCGGAGAATGTTCCCCCTTCGACTTTGACCTTTTTTTCTTGTATTGCATCAGGACCGCAAAGAGCCATGACCTCATCTTTACCAGCAACCGCACTGAGCGGCATCCCTCCTCCGATCGCTTTTCCAAAGACCGTTAGATCAGGCTGTACATCATACAGGTTTTGCAAAGCACCCGCATGGAAACGAAATCCTGAAACAACCTCATCAAAAATCAGCAATGAATCGTATTGATAGCTCAATTGCCTAGCTTTATGAATATATTTTTTGCTCCCGAAAATAAACCCCCCTGCTCCGATAAAGGGTTCAAGGATGAGACATGCCGTTCGTTCCCCATAAATTCTAAACTTTTCCTCGAGATCTTCCTCATCATTGAATCGTGTTATAAGGATCATTTCATCCATGCCCGAGGGAAGCCCAGCCGATTCCACTTTTGTAAGACCTCTCTCATAGAGGGATATCCCCTTCAGGGCATAGGGTTGAGAACCGTGCCATCCTCCTCCTACTTTCATCACCAGATCCCTGTTTGTTTTGGCTTTGGAAAGCATGACCGCATACATCGTGGCAAGAGTTCCGCTCGTAGAAAAACGGATTTTCTCGGCCGATATTCGGGAAAGAAGGAGCTCTGCCAATTCCGATTGGAGTGTGCTCGGAAATCCTGTGGACAATCCATTTCCCTGTTTGTAATAATCGATGAGAGTATCGAGCACAAACTTTGGATTATGTCCCAATATGTTGCCAAAATGACCCTGCCAAAAATCCACGTAGGAGTTGCCGTCTACATCGGTAACTGTCGAGCCCTGGCTATGAACATCATAAAACGGAAAAGGCATGAATAGCCGCAAATTGTGGCTTCCCCCTCTGACTTGGAACTGAGATGCCCTTTGAAAAAAAGCCTCCGATTTTTTATGTGTTCGTGTATAATCGTGTATCAAATCTTGAAGCAGTTTTTTTTTATCCATCATCCCCTTCAAATGTAGTTATGTGTATAGCTCCTTTTAGCGGGAACCAGGGAATAAATCCTCTGGAAAGATTTATTTGATGTATTTTTTAAGCTTTTGTGCAAGACCCGGGTCTACACTCTGTAATTTGTTGTAAATATCCCTTGCGCTGTAATTGTCTTTCAGATTCAGATAACAAATGGCTAAATTGTAGTAGGCATTGCCACTCTCGGGTCGTAATTCCATGGATTTTCGCAAGGATTCGACCGCTTTGTCCCAGCTCTTGAGCTGCATGTGGCTCATGCCCAAGAACATCCATGCATCGGCATTTTCCGGGAAAAGTTCGACAGTATTTGTGTATGCTTTGATGGCGTTGCGGTATTGTTTCAAACTGTAAAGGGAAAAACCTTTATTCAAATGGGCATACTCCATTCCGGGAGTCAATGCGATGACTTTATCGAGAACTTCGATGGCCTCCGTGAATTTTTTCATCTGCACGAGCATAAAGCCCAAGTTGAACAGTGCATCCGGATCGTTTGGATTGAGCGCGACCATTTTGTATGCCGCCTCAGCCGCCTTATCAGGCATCTTGGCCGAATTGTACATGTTGATCACTGTGTTGTAATAAATCCGCGCATCTTTAGGACTCAATTCTGCCAATTTATAGTATGTTTCTGCTGCATGCTCCATTTGGCCCGCTTTTTCGTAAGACTGAGCCAGTTCGTACGTAATATTCACGTCATCCGGCATTCCTTTCAAAGCTTCTTGTAACGAAGTTACGGCATTAGCATATTGTTGCAATTCCATTTGGCACAGACCAAGGCGATAGTAGGCATCAAAAGGCTGTTGAGGATCGGTGGCAACGAATTTTTTGTATGACTCTGCGGCCAAGTCAAATTCATTGAGTTCCTGGTGAGCTGATCCGATTTGGAAATATACATCTGTGTGGTCGGGATTTAGCTGAACCGTTTTTTCCAATGGAGAAATGGCTTCCTTCCAGTTCCTCATCTTGAGGTACACATTCCCCAAGCCATATTGGGCATCGTCATTGTTGGCATCGAGTTCGATGATCTTTTTGTAGGTGGAAATCGCTTCGGAATAATCTCTCTGTTTTGTGTATATTTCTGCCAAAAGGGTATTGGTTTCAAGATCATCAGGCTTGAATTCGAGGATCCTCTTCAAGAATTTTTCGGCCTTGCTCGAGTTATTCATCGAATAAAAGATGTTGGCGGCTAAATTGGCCCCTTCAATCGTGGCAAAATAGTCCTCTGGCTGCCAACTCTTGAACTTAGTGCTCGCGTTTGTTTTAGGAAGCAAATCAAGGACTTTTGACGGAATGATTATTTTTTTGCCAACATCTAAAAAAACCACCATCCCGATAACCTGTCCTACTGAATTTAAAACCGGACTACCGTTGTACGTATTCGTGAGAGAAATCGTTGTTTCTATCATCCTTTGGGATTTGTAGTCATGAAAATCGAAGGTTTCTCCCTCAAAGAGCGAAAATTCACCAGCTTCATTCGCACCTAAAGCATAGATTTTATTGCCTCTCTCTATTTCATCAGAGTTTCCAAGAGGTAGGATGGGATTTTTTCGGTTGATTTGTACGAGGGCAATACCGAAATTCTTATCAAAAGCGAGGATTCCATCCATTTTTATCTTTTTTCCTTTATAATCACGACCTTCTGCAGACTTAGCCTGACTGATCAAGTCATAACTCGTGGCCATGATTTTTTCTCCGATGATAAATCCTGTTCCCTGAGAAAGCTCTTCTTTGTCCTTCCCAAATGTTACAAACGAAATCAAGCTTGGCACTTTTTGTTTTAAAATCTGCTCTGCTTCAGATTGGGAGAAAATCATCGAAGAAGGGACAAGAAGTAAAACCAAAATTAAAACTAGAGATAATTTATTATTTCTCATTACGACCTCCTTGAATAATCTAACCTGTCCCAGATTCTAAAAAAATAATTTACACTTTGTAATAACCTCTGTCAACCTGGATAATTCATAAATTATCCAGGTTACCCTGAATTATTCATGTACGAGCTTAGAATCAAGGGACACATTGCCAGAAATTGGGGACATGTACCGATTTGTTTTAAAATCGGTAACGTGTCCCCTGAATTCGAGAATCCTAGGAGTTGACATTACCCCGGTCTGAGGCTACACTGATTTTTCTTTACCCAGTGTTTCTATATTCTGGCCTCATAAAATGACGACAAAAACAAAAATCGCCTTTATTTACATTACAACTTTGATTGGAATCATCACATGGATTGGCGCCATTTTTTGTGCTCCATATCTTAAAAGCCAATCCTCGCCTTTTTCGGGATTCCTGTATGCTGTGTTTTCGCCTACATGCCATCAAATTCCTTCTCGATGTTTTTATGCTTTCGGATACCCAGCGGCTGTATGTACCCGCTGTTTAGGCATCTATTCTGGATTTCTTCTAGGGGCCTTGATTTTTCCTGTTGTGCAAGGATTTTCAACTCCAACAATGCCAAAGTCAAAAACACTCATCCTGATTTCCATCCCGATCATAGCGGATACCGCTGCAAATATTTTAGGAGTTTGGACAAGCACACATTGGGTGCGCTTCATCACGGGGATTCTCTGGGGCTTCATTCTCCCATTCTTTTTTCTTGCGGGTTTGACGGATTACTTCCTTCGCAAAAAAAAGAGACCAAATTCCCATTAGGTATGCCCACAGTGACACTAAAGGGTGAGAGATCCGGATAAACAGAGGATAAAGTTGCAGAGATTGGAAGTGAACATGATGAGTTCCGCAGCCGCCGAGAAGGGCGCTCCGGGTATGCCTAATAGTAAAAAAGATAAGAACATCAAAATTGTCTTGAAATGGATATACAAAAATAACTAGAATAGAAAAAATGACAGATAGGAGGCGACATGAACGACCAAAGACCAGGAATGTTTGTCCCAGCATTGATCGGAGGAGTAATAGCCGGCGTTCTTTCTGGCATACCGATTGTCAGCTGTCTCTGTTGTCTCTGGATTATCGGAGGCGGTGTATTAGCCGCTTATTTTCTCACTAAAGAATCCTCCATAGTTTTAACGGCCGGAGATGGCGCAATTGTTGGCATCTTCACAGGAATCATAGCGGCTGTTGTTGAGGCTTTTGTCAACATTCCTTTCCGTGCTATAAGTGAAAAGCTCATGCAGGGGATAATGGATAGGTTTTCGCAATATTATGAAGAGATGCCATCGGGTTGGGAGACCTGGTTGGAGGACGGAGGCTTTGAAGGTTCTATTGTCTGGACTGTCCTTGGATTGGTGGTGTCAGCCGTCATTTTTTCAGCCTTGGGTGCTTTAGGAGGCATTATAGGAATCTCCTTATTCGGGAAAAAAAAGGTCGTAAAGCATGTTGAAGGAGTTGGGGATGTATCTGAAGACACAAGTGATCGTAAATCCTGAATCTAACAAGGGCCGAACACGAAGAAGATGGACTCAAATTAAAGAGGCTCTGAATGTATTTCTCAAAGAATTCAAATACGAGTTTACGGATAAGCCTTCCCAAGCCATTGACATCTCCAGGGCGGCTATCCGGGATGGATCTGAACTGATCGTCGGCGTCGGAGGCGACGGCACGATCAACGAGATCGCAAACGGTTTCTTCGATGGCAAGACTATCATCAATCCGAATACGGTAATGGGGATCGTGCCTTCGGGAACAGGTTGCGACTTCATCAGAAGCCTGCATATCCCAAAGAATCTAAAAAAGGCAATGCAGGTGATTACCCAAGCAGGCTCACCTACCATAGATGTCGGTAGGGCAAGCTTTCAGACTCATGCGGGATTTAGTGAGGAAAGGTATTTTCTGAACGTCGCTGATTTTGGATTTGGGGGTGAGGTTCTGGAACGCATGAACCAGAATCGCGCCAAGAGAAAAGCCGCCTCCTACTTAAAAAGCACGCTGGCCACGTTTTTCCATTATAAAAACAAACGGATAAAACTAAAGGTGGATGGTGAAGAAATTCCTCAAGGTGAATTCCTGATCGGCGCGATATCCAACGGACGAATTTTCGCCAAAGGCATGAAGATTGCCCCAAACGCCCGTTTGGACGATGGGCTCTTCGATATCGTATTGATCAGAGGAATGGAGGTTTGGGAATTCCTAAGGAATGTGTGGAAAATATATGCAGGCACCCATCTCTCCCATCCCAAAATTTCCTTCATCCAAGGCAAAAAGATCGAAGCTATCCCAGAAGACCCTAACGAAGATATTCTGATCGAAATCGATGGGGAACAAGTAGGGAAACTGCCTGCCACATTCGAGATTGTTCCCAAGAGCATATCTGTTAAGGGATATGTTCGATAGGGAAAAGGAATTATTTGGATCTCTTTTTATTCTTTTCCCAAAGGGCCTTGTTATCGGTCAGGACATATTTTCCGTTTTCATCGTAAAAAGCATAAATTTTTGTCCGTGTAGAAATCTTCGACTTGGGATATGCGGCCATCACTTTTTTGATATAATTTCTCGTCTCCCGATACGGAGGGATTCCTCCATACTTTTTGATGGCTTCCTGCCCGGCATTGTAAGCCGCAAGAACACGACGAGTATCTCCGTCATAAAGCTTTATCAGGTCCACAAGATATTTTACTCCTCCTTCGATATTCTGCCGGGGATCAAATACATTCATCACTTTATATTGCGTAGCTGTTATGGGCATGAGCTGCATCAATCCCAATGCTCCTTTAGCCGATATGGCCCAAGTGTCGTAGTTGGATTCCGCTTTGATTATCGAATGGACAAGATCGACGGGTACTCTTAAACTCTGCGCAACATCGACCACGATGTCATCATAAGGCTTTTTAGAACTGGATAGGACATCGGCCTCTCCGTTGGCTGACAGGAAAAAAATCCACAGAACCACGCCAACCACGTTAAGGGCACCGGAAAGGACGTTCGTTTTTTTGCGCATGTTTATTAACCTGGATAATTCAGGTTATATGATCGCAGAAAAAAAAATCTTTATCAATCCTCTTTTGGGGTGATTTTATGGGGAATAAACTCTTGGATGATCGAACCGATGTTTTTCAACACGGCTTCAATTTGGTCAGGTTTTGTCCCGCCAGCTTGAGCAAAGTCTGGTCGCCCTCCCCCACCACCGCCCAACAGAGGAGCCACTTTTTTGATCATATCATTGGCTTTGATTCGATCAGTCAGGTCTTTTGTCACCGCAATGACGATAAAAGCCTTTTTTCCTTCCGATGTGCCGAGAACGACAATCCCAGAACCCAGTTTTTGTTTGAGAGAATCAGCCAATTCCCTCAATTCATTGATGGACAACCCATCCACCTCTTGTGTCAGGACAGAAATATTTCGTATCGTCTGGATTTGCTGGGAATCTTTTTGGTGCCGAATATTGGCCATTTTTTGACGAAGGGATTTGCTCTCCTTTTCCATATTTTTAACAGAAACTCTCAGTTTGCTGATCTGTTCCACCAGTTCTTTTTTCGGCGAATTCATCATTCGGAGGATTTCCTGAAGAATGCCCTCCTCTTCCTGGACATGCAAAAGAGCGGCTTCGCCCGATAAAGCTTCGATCCTGCGCATTCCCGCTGCAATACTTGTCTCTGAGACGATTTTGAACAGCCCAATCTCCCCAGTGCTATGGACATGGATTCCCCCACACAGCTCCTTGCTAAAATCACCGACAGCCACCATCCGAACATTTTCGCCATATTTTTCCTCGAAAATGGCAACAGCACCTTCTTCAATTCCTTTTTCCATGGTCGTTATATTGGTTTGAACTGGGATATTTTCTCTAATTTTTTCGTTCACAAGTTTTTCGATCTGCCTTAATTCCGTCGGATTGACAGGAGTAAAATGAGTAAAGTCAAACCGCAGTCTATCGGGTGATACAAGTGATCCAGCCTGTTTCACATGATCACCGAGTATCGCCCGTAGAGATGCATGCAGAAGATGAGTGGCTGTGTGATTCTTGCTCAGGGACTTTCTCAAGGGAAGATCGATCATGGCTTCAACCCTGTCATTGACTCGGATTTGTCCCGAAATAACTTTGAGTTTGTGAGCTCTGATTTCTGGAATCGGGAAATATGTTGTATCGACAATCCCAGAGAAATGAGGATTTCGCAGAATTCCTGAGTCTCCGACCTGACCGCCAGCCTCTGCATAAAAGGGCGTGACATCGAGGAATATTTCTCCTTCCTCACATTCATCGAGTTGTTCGATAATCTCGCCGCTCTTGAAGATGGCAACAACTTTGGCCTCGGTCTTGTCGAGATCGTATCCCACGTAATCGCTTGGAAGGTCTTTAATTTTTTCATACACCTTCTTTTCTTTTTGTTGTATCTCTCCCTTCCAAGCACGACGAGCTCGCTGGCGCTGTTTCTCCAACTCTTCGTGGAATCCTTTCTCATCGACACTCATACCCTGCTCATCAGCAAGCTCTCTAGAAAGGTCGACCGGAAAGCCAAATGTGTCATAAAGCTTGAACAACTTATCCCCTGACAGGACATTCTGGGAGTGACTCCTCGCCTCCTCGATGTACTGGTCAAAAGTCTTCAATCCAGAGGTTAAAGTCATCGCAAACCGTCTTTCTTCGGAGAGACATACTTTGGAAATGTAGTTCGCTGAGGAGAGAAGTTCTGGGTAGGCATCTTTCATGAGGTCAACCACTCCTCCCACAAGTTTGTACAGGAATGGATCATCGATACCCAATAAATTCCCCTGACGGCAGGCCCTCCGAATCAACCTTCTCAAAACATATCCACGGCCATCATTAGATGGCATGATGCCGTCCCCGATCAAAAATGTCACAGCCCGGATATGGTCAGCGATGATCCGAATGGAAGTATCCGATTTGGCATCTGAAGCGTATTCCCTGCCTGCCAGATCGCATACGGCTTCAATCAAGGGAAGGAATAAATCTGTGTCGTAATTGTTCCTTTTTCCCTGGAGGACTGTTGCAATTCTCTCCAATCCCATTCCCGTATCGATCGACGGAGATGGGAGTGTTATAAGCTCCCCTTTTTCAGGCTGCTCATACTGCATGAAGACAAGGTTCCACAATTCCAGGAATCGATCACTTCCCTTTTCTATCAAGTCATACGGATCTCCAACTTCCATCTCTTCATCCAGGTCATAATGAATCTCGGAACAAGGACCGCAGGGCCCTGTTTCCCCCATGGCCCAGTAGTTATCTTTTTTTCCAAACCGAAAAATCCTGTTTTCAGAGATGCCAACATCTTTATTCCATATCTGGAAAGTCTCTTCATCCTCTTGGTAAACTGTGATATAAAGCTTCTCCTGGGACATCTTGAAGCCCTCAATCACCAATTCCCATGCGTATTCTATGGCTTCCTTTTTAAAGTAGTCCCCAAAAGAAAAGTTACCCAGCATCTCAAAAAAGGTGTGATGTTTGTTTGTTTTTCCGACCTGCTCCAAATCATTGTGTTTTCCGCTCACCCGCAAACATTTTTGGACAGATGCCGCCCTCGAGTAGCTTCGTTTTTCCAGACCCAAGAATGTATTTTTGAATTGATTCATGCCCGCGTTGGTGAATAAAAGGGTGGGATCGTCCTTGGGCATAAGGGAGGCGCTTCTTATGACTCGATGATTTTTAGCGGCGAAAAAATCGAGAAACGTCTCTCTGATTTCCTGGGCACGCATTTACGACTTTTCTTTGTCCTCTTTTTCGTCTTTGCTTTCCTTTTCTGCTGTTTCTAGCTCTTCTTCTTCTTCTTTAACCTCTTCATCAGGTCTTTCAATCGTGCTCATTTCACTTTCCATGTCCTCGAGAGCCACATCGAGAGTCGAGCGTATCCCCATGACTCGGAGTTTGAAATTATCCGGACTTGAAGAATACCTCAAACCCTGTTCATAGGAAATATAGCCGTCTTTGTACAGTTGATAGATCGATTGGTCAAAGGTCTGCATTCCATACTGGGAAACACCTGCAGCGATAGCATCGCGGATAAGAAGGGTTTTATCCCTGTCATTGATACATTCTTGAATGTAAGGCGTGTTGATCATGATTTCACATGCAGGGACCCTTCCCTGTCCATCTTTTCTAGGAATAAGCCTCATCGAAATGCAAGCTTTGATAATACTTGCCAATTGAAGTCTGACTTGTCTTTGATGGTGGGGAGCGAAGACTGTAACTATTCGATTGATCGTTTCAGATGCATCCAACGTATGGAGAGTACTCATGACCAAATGCCCTGTTTCAGACGCCAAAAGGGCTGTTTCGATCGTCTCTCTATCCCGCATTTCTCCAACCAGGATAACGTCTGGATCTTCACGTAGAGATGCGCGCAACCCTCGAGAAAAATCTGTTACGTCAAGGCCCACTTCCCTCTGGCTGATCGTGCTTTGTTTGTCTCTGTGGAGGTATTCGATCGGATCTTCAATGGTAATGATGTTTTCCTTCCTGTGTGTATTGATGTGGTCGATCATGGATGCTAAGGTTGTTGTTTTTCCCGAACCTGTGGTTCCTGTTACCAGGACCAATCCTCGAAGTTCCAGTGCAATTTTTTCTATTGATTTGGGAAGAAGGAGGTCTCGGATCGGTTTCACCTCTAAAGGGATAATCCTCATAACCAGGGCCAAACTTCCCCTCTGGTGGTACACGCTCCCTCGGAAACGGCCAAAACCAGGGAGGCTGTAAGCCAAATCGATGTCCAGGTCGGTATTCAATTTTTCTTTTTGGTGTTCATTCAGCACTTGATTGGCCAGCTCAAACGTATTGTTTGGACTGAGCCGAGGAAACTGTGTGAGCGGATGGAGTTTCCCGTGAATCCGGACAATCGGATAGTTGCCGGCTTTTATGTGAAGGTCGGATGCATCGCTTTCTATAGCGACTTTCAAAAATTCATCGATATCCATAATTACCTCCCTAAAATTTCCCTATTTTACATAGGTGAGCCAATTGTACCTATCTTCTCTTTCTCCGTTTATATAGGCAAAAAACTCTTTCTGAAGACGTTTTGTGATCGGGCCTCTCTCCCCGGAGCCTATTGTTATCTTATCGATCGACCTTATCGGTGTGATCTCAGCAGCGGATCCGGTGAAAAAGACTTCTTCAGCGATGTACAGCATTTCTCTGGGTATGGTATCTTCGACAACAGAGATTTTCAGGTCTTTAAGGAGTTGAATGACGGTTGCTCGCGTTATTCCTGGAAGGATGGAAGAGGATAGCGGGGGGGTATGAGCAATACCATCATATACAAGAAAGATGTTCTCTCCGCTCCCTTCACTGACATGGCCCCGCACATTCAGGGCTATTCCCTCCGCATAACCTTCTGTCAAGGATTCCATTTTGATCAACTGGGAATTCATGTAATTAGCTCCGGATTTTGCCAACGCAGGAAATGTATTGGGTGCCATCCTCTGCCAGGAAGAAACCCTCACATCCACTCCTTTTTCCAAAGCTTCATCTCCCAAGTATTGTCCCCATTCCCAGACAAGAATAGCACAATCTACCGGACATGGAAAAGGGTCAACTCCTAATGTCCCATAACCACGGTATATGATCGGTCTTATGTAACAAGAGGGAAGGTTATTCACCTTCACAGTATCAATTACAGCCGAGTTAAACTCTTCCTGAGTATATGAAATATCCATACGGTACATTTTGCACGAATTATAAAGCCTTCTTGTGTGAGCTTGGAGTTGTAAAATCGCTATCCCCTTGGGTGTGCTATAAGCTCTGAATCCTTCGAACAGGGATGTTCCGTAATGAATGACATGTGAGGCAACATGTATATTTGCCTTTCCCCATGGAATAAGTTTTCCGTTCATCCAAACTTTCCCATTTTGACTAAAAGGACTCATCCATCACTCCTAGTGCAATTTCTTCGTTTCGACATGGGGGAAATTCATATTATCTCAATTGTATTCCCAAGTCAAACATCCTACCTCAGATAGATTCTCCACAGTAGGGACAGATCTTTTCCTTATGGGGCAGAGGCCTCCGGCAATTCCAGCACAGATCGGCTTTTTCTCGCTGCCGTGCCCTAATTCTTGCTCTAATTTCATCCAGTTCGGATTTAGTAGAATCTTTTCCTTTGTAAAGGGCAAGGTCTCTGATAATCCCGTTGGCTTTCTCATACCTGTCTTCCAGTTTCAAAGCAAGACATTTCATGATAATTTTTTCGATTTCCTTCGGAATCTTGTTGTTTTTGAGCCGAGGGGGCGTGATTTGCCCTTTTTGTGCTTTCTCCAGGATTTTAAATGGATCCGGGTCAAAAATGGGGGGTCTGCCTATGAGCATCTCGTAGAAAATACACCCGATCGAATAGATATCCGACTGAAAAGTTGCCTTTCCCATAAACTGTTCAGGAGACATGTAAGGTGGAGACCCGATCCGAGTAGAGGCATAAGGAACATTGTTCAACCAAACGGATGTTCCAAAATCTGTGATTTTTATCTTCCCTTCCTCCGAGAGGATGATGTTCGACGGTCTCAAGTCGCGGTGCACGATCTTGTTATTATGGGCATGATTGACAGCGTCAGCAATCTGGATGATGTATTCGTTTGCCGTTTCAAAATCGAGAATTTTTTCCTTATCCAAGATTTTTTCCATGGTCAAGCCTTTGATATATTCCATCACCATAAAAAAAACCTTGTTCTCCTTTTCAGCCGCAAGCATACGAACGATGTTGGGGTGATTGAGTGCAGCTTGGAGGCGAGGCTCTTTGAGTAGTCTAAACAGCTCTATGGACTGTTTATGCGGAACCTTGATCGCCACCAATATGTTCAGCCAGGTGTCTTTAGCGAGAAAAACAGATCCAAATCCTCCGCTTCCCAGTGAACGGACGATTTCGTATTTTCCGACTTTCTGTCCTTTAAGAAACATCCTCGTTTTTCCAAAAATGAGAAACCATCGCCAAGCTGACAATAGCAGCAGTTTCAGACCTCAGTGTGAGTGAGCCGAGACTCACAGCCTCGTAATGTCTATCCATAATATCCTGTTCTTCACTCTCTGTCCAGCCTCCTTCAGGACCGACTAGCAAGATGATAGAACTTGGTTTTTCTATCTTCTCTATAAGAGGGTACATCAGGATATCCCGAAGAGATTTCCCTCTCCGTTCACAAAAGAAAAGTTTCCGGACCTCCTTTCCTCCATCGATAAATGTTTTTAAACCGAGTGGTGGCTGAATTTCTGGGACTGTGGAGCGCCCGCATTGTTTGGAAGCCTCAACTGCAATGCGTTTCCACCTTTCCAATTTTTTATCCTGTTTGTCTCCCATTTTGACAACAGTTCGATCGCTGATTACGGGAACAATGATATGCGTGCCCAGTTCTGTGGCTTTTTGGATCACCAAATCCATGTTCTTGGCTTTCAACAATACCTGCGCAAGTGTGATGCGTACTTTGGGCTCTCGCTTTTGTTCTGTTTCGAGGATAATCAGGCGCGTCTTTTTCTGTTCGATCGCTTCCACACGAGCCCTGTACTGCTTCCCGTTTTCTTCGAATAGCCAAACCTGTTCTCCCGGCCTTATCCGGGCAACCTTGCTCAGATGATGATGTTCTTCCCCTTCGAGAAAGATGTAGGTTGATTCTTGAGGTTTTTCCTTTATATAGAACCTATGTGCCGTCAATACTAGCTCTAACCTGAATTATTTATAAAAAATACCAATTCATGAGCTGCTTCTTCGTCGCTGCAGCAATCTTGGCCCGTGAATAATCCAGGCCTCCTGAATTATTCATAAAAAATGCCGTAACTTTTTATTATTCCAGCAACATCAGAATATTATCTTGATATTGCTGTAAATGACAACAAAAACATTTTCAAGATAGTATCTGTATATTTTCAAATGATGTCTTTGAATTTATCGCTAATGCTCTTGTCCACATCTTCCAGCTTTTCACCCATGAACTCGGCAAACCGCCTGAGCTGTTTTTTCTGTTCCTTGTTAAGATTTTTTGGTGTTTTAACCAAGACTTTGATAAAAATATCTCCCTTTCGGTGACTGTAAAGGTCTTTGATTCCTTTCCCTTTTAAACGGAAGGTCTGTCCTGCCTGGGTTTCCTCGGGAATGCGAAGAGGCTCAGCCCCTTCAAACGTAGGGATCTCAATGGTTGATCCCAATGCCGCTTTTGTAAACGGGATGGATATCTCGCAGTAAAGATCATTGCCTTCCCTTTCAAAAAACTTATGCCTTTTCACATGGGTGATGACATAAAGATCTCCCCTTTCAGCTCCCTGGTCACCTGCCTCTCCCTCTTCTTCCAATCTTAGTTTAGTGCCATTATCGATACCGGGAGGAATCTTGACAGTCAGCGTCTTTTTTTTCTTGGTTTTGCCTGTTCCTCGGCAATCCTTACAGGGAAAAGGGATGATTTCTCCGCTTCCGCGGCACTCAGAACACGTTCTGGATATGGCAAAAAAACCCTGTTGGTAGCGGACCTGACCTCTGCCCTGGCAATGCGAGCAGACTGATTTTTCCGTTCCCGTTTTCATTCGGGAACCATCACATTCTGGACAGAGTTCAGTCCGGGTTATTTTTATCTCTTTTTCTGTACCAAAAACAGCATCCTCTAGCTTCAAATCCAATTCCAAAGCAAGGTCTCTTCCTCTACTTGGCTTATTGGTTCCCCTCTGATGGGATTTGCCAAAAATGTTTTCGAATCCAAAGTTAAAAAAACTTCCCAAAATATCCTCAAAATCGGCAAAGACAGAAGAATTGAATCCGGAAAATCCGCCAAAACCTTCTCCTCTGAGACCATTGTGACCAAAACGGTCGTAGACACTTCTTTTTTCAGGATCTATCAAAACACTGTATGCTTCGGCGGCTTCTTTGAACTTATCTTCTGATTCTCTATCACCAGGATTTCTATCTGGGTGATACTTCAAAGCCATCTGACGATAGGACTTTTTTATTGTTCCTGGGGACGCATCCCCAGAAACTCCCAGTATTTCGTAATAATCCCTTTTTGTCATTCCTGTATCTACAATTCGCGCGTTTGTTCCCGCTTTATGATTTTATCGATCTGTTCAACTGACAATCCTGAAGAAGATTTGACCTCAATTCCATGTTCCCGTTGCGTTGCCTCATCTCGCGCAGAAACCCTCACAATGCCATCTGCATCTATTTCAAATGTCACGTCAATCTGCGGAACACCGGCTGGAGCAGATTCGATCCCCACCAGGTCAAATCGAGCTAACGACATATTTTCCGATGCCTTATCCTCTTCTCCCTGGAGAACATGAACGCGAACTCTTCTCTGGTCGTGTTCCACCGTCGTAAAGGCTCTGGTTTTTTTTGTGGGAATGGTCGTGTTTTTGTCGATTATCTTGATAAATTGATCTTTTTCTGTCTCGATGCCAAGGGAAAGCGGTGTTACGTCGAGCAAGAGGATAAGATCCTTCATCTCCCCCTTCAGAATACCTGATTGGATTGCAGCACCCATGGCCACGATTTCGTCCGGATTGATTTGTTCTTTTGGTTCTTTCCGGAAAAAATCTGTGATCATGCTCCTTATCAAAGGCATACGCGTTTGTCCTCCGATAAGGATGACTTCATCAATTTTTTCTGGCTCAAGATTAGCATCTTCAAGAGCCTGATCGATAAACGGGAAGGATTTTTCAACTAGATCCTTGGTTAATTCCTCGAGTTTTTGTCGCGTCAGTTTGTTCTGGATGTGTTTAGAGCCCGAGTCTATGGAATAAATAAACGGAAGGTTTATCTCTGTTTCCGTTGTGAATGAAAGCTCTTGCTTGGCTTTTTCGGAGGCTTCCTTTACCCGCTGCAGAGCCAGCTTATCTTGAGAGAGATCGATCTCTTTCTTCCGTTTGAATTCATCGGTCAACCAATCGACGATCCGGTTATCAAAGTCCTCTCCCCCCAAGTAGGTATTCCCGTTTGTGGCTAAAACATGGAACACGCCGTCATGAATCTCTAAAAGCGTGATGTCAAATGTCCCTCCTCCCATGTCATAAACGGCGATAGTTGAGTTTTCATCGGTATTCAGTCCATAGGCTAGACCTGCGGCTGTCGGTTCATTTATGATACGCAACACCTCTAAGCCGGCAATTCTTGCGGAATCCTTCGTTGCCTGCCTTTGATGGTCGTTAAAGTGGGCTGGAACCGTGATAACGGCCTCACGCACCTCTTCACCAAAAAATGATTCCGCACATTTTTTCAGGTATTCCAAGATCATTGCAGATATTTCCGGAGGGCTAATTTTTTCTGAACCTAGTTCCACCATCAAATCACCGTTGGCAGCTTCCGTAAGCTTATAGGGCATCCGCTGGATCGTTTCTTGGGCTTCCTCGGAATCGTACTGTTTCCCCATGAGTCTTTTTATGGCTGTGATCGTGTTTTTTGGATTTGTAAAAGCCTGCCTCTGAGCCAGGTTGCCGATCAATCTCTCCCCAGAACTGGTGATGCTGACAACTGACGGAGTAGTCAGCAATCCATCCAGATTCGGGATAACTTTGGGATCAATCCCTTCCATGTATGCAATACAGGAATACGTTGTGCCTAGGTCAATGCCAACAACTTTTGCCATGGTTAATTTTCTTCTTTCTTTGGAATATAGACTTTCACCAGGCTGGGTCTTAAGAGGCGGTCATGGATCGTGTATCCTTTTTGCAATTCTTCCGCCACTTGAAGCTCTTTCACCTTGTCTGATTCTTCGGTGAGAAACGCCTGGTGCAGATGAGGATCGAACCGGTTCTCTTCGATCGTGATCTGCTTTACTCCCTGTTTTAGCAACAGGTCGTAGAGCTGTTTATATATCATTTCGACTCCCTTTTGGAGACTTTCTTCTTCATCCTGATTTTGGCTCTCTAGAGCTCTTTCAAAGTTATCCATTACTCCCAAGAGTTCTTTTAAATGTTCGCTCAAAGCGTATTGCATGAAGTCGTTCTTTTCTCGCTCGAGTCTCTTTCTGAGATTTTCCATTTCAGCTGCTTTTCTCAAAAACTCTTCTTGTATTTTCTCAAATTTTTTCTTGAGATTTTTAATTTCTGCTTCTTTCTTTTTTAGTCGAGCTTTCAATGATTTGGTCTGATTTTCTTTTTGACTCGATTCTTTCGAGCCTTTGTTGCTCTCGTTAATGTATTCCACTTCCACCAAGCCTTCTCCGTTATCTTCTTGTTCTTTTTTGGACTTTCCTGACATTTATCCTCCCTATTGAGAAAAACTGATGGTCTCGCTCAATTTTTTTGCCACACAGTCTACCAAAGGAATTATTTTCCGGTAGGGAATCCTTTTAGGCCCGATTATCCCCAGAGATCCCAGGACTTGTCGGTCATATCCATAATGAGAAAGAACAAGCGAACAATCCGATATATCCGGAAGACTGAATTCCGTTCCTATGAGGACTTTCACCCTGTCCAGACTTATGACATCAGAAAGCAGCTTGGCTAGTCTTGCCTTTTCTTCGAATCTCTGAAACAGTGATTTCAGGTTATCCATGTCCAACAGATCGGGTTTTTCTAAAAGATTTGATGTGCCCTGGATGAATATTTGATTGTTTATTTCCTCTTGGAGAAAATAGATTTTCAGAAGGGATATGAGGTTTCGTATAATTCTTTCATATCTCATTTTATAGGCAGGGATTTCTCGCAATAGAAGGTCCCGAACAAACAGTAAATTTTTCCCTCTAAAGTTTTCATTGATGTAATGGGAAGCCCTGTCGAGTTCAGTCTGAGTGAAATAACTTTTTGTCTCCACAATTTCTGTAAGAACAAGGCTAAAAGTCGTGATCAAAATTACCATGATTTTTTCTTCTGACACTTTAATGAATCGGAGATGGCGAAAATTTACGATTGAAACTCTGGGAGAAAGGACAAATCCCAGATTATCCGAATACTCAGATAAGATATGAGATACATTATCCAATAGAGAATTGAAATCCCCTCTTTTACGATAAAAGTCTTCTGTAGGCAAATCAATGGATTTGTCAGGATAGATGGCTTTCTCGAACAGGTTGTTGACATAAAATCTTAAGCCTTTATCCGTGGGGATACGACCGGCTGAAGTGTGGGGTTGATCAAGATATCCAAGATTCTCCAGTTTGGCCATGATATTTCTTGCTGTGGCCGAAGAGACTGGAGTATCCATTTCTTGGGAAATATGTCCAGAGCTGGCGGGCTTTCCGACCTTTAGATAGCTCTCCACAATAAGATTGAGAATCTGGATATCCTTTTCTCTTAAAGTCGGTTTTTTCAATTCGATTCTCATCAAAATCTTATAGCATTATTCACTAAAAAATTCAAATCACAAACACTGGGAGTAAGCATCTCTATTTCCGTGATACCACTTTATACCGGCTTTTAGGAATGGTTTTGCTCCGGCGGCTCTGAACTGCGCGCATTAACTCCTTGAATCCTTTAGCCAAGTCGTGCTCAATACAGCATCCCCGTCTGACTGCGTCAGATTCCCTCGAAGAACCACCTGTAAAGATGGTTTGGTTAGGTTGGGTTGGGATCTTCAATGGTCGCTTCAACCATCCCCAAAAGCCCCATTTATCATGGAAATAGGGATGCTTCCACACAGAAACGTAATGCTTCGGGAAAAGGCTAGCTTCTGAGGTATCCAGACTAGATTATGCGTATTCCTGCATATCCGACAACTTTCAAAAAGTCTCCGGATACATCTCCTGATGTCTGATACTTTATGAGTTCCGCTTTTTTCGCTTTGAGTTCGTTTGACGCGATGATCGTAGTGGTAGTAGACTGAAAACCACACATGCTTATGTTTTCTCTTTTGACGACATCATAAAGCCCGCGGGCATCCAAATCGAGGATTTTTTCGATGGCAAGAAAATCCTTTTCTTTAGCTTCTTCCTGGCTCACCTGATGACTCATATCCGTGCTGGCAACGATCAGCACATCTTGACCGTACTCTCGAATGGCTCTGGCTATAGCTTCTCCCAGTTTCACAAGTTCATCATACGAAGCAAAATAAGCGATAACGATCGGAACAAACGAAAAATTTTTTTTCAAATACTGGATAAACGGCACCTGCACTTCCAATGAGTGTTCCTGGGAATGATTTTTGGCACTTTCCTTCAGCTCGCCTGATTGTTTCATGATCAGGTCGGCCAATGTGGTGTTTATTTCAACATCGCCAAGAGGCGTTTCCCAAACACCTTGCTTCATTATGAAACTGTCTTTTGTTAAGCCCTGGTGATTGGGACCCAGGATTATATAACTTTCTGGTAATGTAACAGAAGAGAACACACTTCCTGCGACTTTTCCCGAATAGACATAACCTGCATGAGGAGATATCACACTGATGGCTTTCTCTCTTTCCTCATGGGGATCCAACATTCCCTTGATCATATCTCTGAGAGCACCAGAATCATTAGGATAAAAATAGCCGGCTACACTCGGTTTACGTTTCAATCTGCTCTCTTAGCCCTCGATCCACTCTTTTTTTTCAGTGAACGCAATGCCCATCCCCTTGAGTTCTTCGAGGATCGGGACATAGATCTCAGGTATGACAGGAATATGAACGCCCAGTTCCTGTATCTTGCCTTCGAGGATTAGCTTGGTACCGATGGCTGGGGGCAAGCCGACGGTCCGCGCCATCGAAGAGTCTCCGCCTGGGATCCCATAGTCCACAAGGGTAGAGGTGATCTTTTCTTTTTTTCCGTCTGGATAAGAGGCCACAAAGGTATGCTCAAGGATGATCATATCTCTCTCCCCTGTTTCGTATTGAAGCTTCTCCAACATTAAGGCACCTAGTATATCCAGAGCAGATCCTTTTTCGACCGGGAGAGGTTTTTCATCGAGGAGGCCCAGCCATTCCAATCTCCCGATCACATCCGAATCTTCATCGATGCCCAGTCTGGTGGCAAGAGACTTTTTCAGGTCGGTATCTGTCGATTCATCCAACAGATTTCTAAAAAATCCCGCAAAGGTCATCCCTGTCCAATCCTTTTCTTCTTCATCTAAAAGTCTCAAGTCCACGATTTTTTTCATAGTCTGACACCAGCCCAGGTTTCTCAAAGTTCCTCGAAACATCGTGCGGGTCGATCCAATGTTATAGAGATCTATGTATGGCAAGGAATTTCTGTTGGGATACCCCTCAAAATCTCCCAATCCCTCGATCGGAATGATTTTAAACTCCTCGAAAAGGTTCTCGGATGGAATGGATACCTTTTGTCCGTCTTCTTGGTACTGAGCCGAATTTTTCCCAGCCAGAAGGACACCGATCGGGCTCCACGAGAATTTATATCCGAATGGATTTGTATTGGCCTCCGGTGCAGGCAATCCTCCACAATAGGAAGTAAAGCTTGTGATCTCTCCTCCTTTTTCTTTGACTTCATGGATAATTCGCATAGCTTCCATGTGGTCGATTCCCGGATCAAGCCCTATTTCATTGAGTATGATTATCCCCGCTTTTTTTGCCTCAGCATCAAGATTCTGCATGATTTCACTAACATAAGAAGTGGTCACCATATGTTTTTGAAAATCGATACAGTATTTCGCCACTTTTGGATGAAAGGCATACGGAACCATGCTGATCACCAGATCCGCATTGGCCACTTCATCTCTAAGACCTTCCTCATTTTTTAGATTTAATTCTTTTGCCGTTCCGTTGGGGTGGTTATCGATAAGCTTAATGGCTTTGCTCACTGTGCGGCTGGCAACTTCCACCTCAAAATCTGGCTGATCGAGCAGATACCTGACCAAGGGTTTGGCCACGAGTCCGGCTCCCAGGATAAGAACTTTTTTCATGATGACAACTCCTTACATAAATTTATTTAGATTATTCAGTTATCCTGAATTATTCATAAAATTCGTGAATAATCCAGCTTATATATATTCCTTCATGTATTCGTACTCAGGGGTAAACTCCCCCCTATACAGAATAATCGCTTTTTTTATCGGGTATGGGAGATCACAATCCTTAAAATCACCAGAAAAGTCAGCCATGGCGATCGCTGGCACAAAAGGCAAGAGTGCATCAGAGAAAAAAAACGATGATTCAAGTGACAATTCCGCGGGCAAGTTATCGGTGGCCATCACCACCACGCCCCTTCCTTTTAGGCCGTCCAAAGCCTTTTTTGCAATCGGATCGTAGACATAGACAGGATCTCCTGGATTTGTGGCGTACAATGTGCACTCGATCGCTCCCTCCACATCACACGAGATGTCGCCGATGACTTTCAAACGAGGAGATTGCTTCCTTTCCCAGAGTTCACGCAGGTATTCTTTCGTCACAAAGTGGGGATACTGGGGAGCCCAATACACACAGTTCACCAGGATCGATAAAAAAGGGATGTAGGATTCAAAAATCGCTTGATATCTTTCCGGCTGATCATAATACTCCTTGAGATCGAACTTCTGAGAGGCTGAACATGGCTTCACCATGTGCTCTTCTTTAAAGATGACTTTATAAACTCTATTCGACGTGTAATTACCTTGTTCGAAAAAGGATTCTAAATCCGAAGGCGATATCTCTTCAAAAGGTAGGAGGTCAAATATTTCTTGCGCACCCTGAGATACACGCCCATACCCAGTGAATCCGCATATCAATGGGACAACAGTTGGATCGAGGCCGATTTTGTTGATATCCCATCCCACTTTTTTAATGCTTTCTTTTGCATCCACAAGACTTCCGTATTGATGTGACAGTCGGACTTCCTCAAAAGGCGTGCTGATCCCCAGATTTTTCAACCTTTGTCCGAACGACCAAAAGGTGTCGATCATTCCGGCTTGTCCGGCCTGGGTTCCAAAAAACACCAGCCGTTGTCCTTTCTCATCTACTACTCTTTCATAGTCTATGAGTGTGTTTCCCAGCTCCATCATTTTTTTCAACATAGGCATATTATCAAGCTGCCCTTTTATGGTATGAGAAAAAAACATGTATGTCTTCCCAGGAAGAAAAAAATCGAGAGGTATTTCTTTAACGGCAAAAACCACTGAGCATGAAGAAAGGTCCTCCTCGATCTTAGCCCCTTCCACGATAAAGTCTTGATCCGCAAATACACGGATGCTCGAGGGCTGCATCCACAATTCCAACGGATATTTTTGGATTATCTCTCGCGCGTGAGAAGGAATGAGAGGGACTCGCCTCTCCCAAGGATTTTTATCTTCTCGTCGTATGCCAAAACGGATTTTCATATGTCAGATTCCCAAATAAGAGCAAAGATTATGGCACAAATTGCAATTGCCGTCAATGAAGAGCGTCCCCACAAAAACTAAAAAGATTGACTCAAGATTCACAATTTTCATAATATCTAATCATGATCAAATTTTTTAATACATTGGGCGGAAAGATCGAAACGTTTCGTCCGCTACAAGAAGGAACTGTCAAATTGTACACATGCGGACCCACGGTATACGATTTCGCTCACATCGGAAACTACCGGGCTTATATGTTCGAAGACCTGCTGAAAAGATTTCTTCTGTTCATGGGCTATGACGTTATCCATGTGATGAATATCACGGATGTGGATGATAAAACAATAAAGGGAGCAAACGATCAAGGCGTGTCCCTAACGGAATACACTGAAAAGTATGTTCAGTCTTTTTTTGAAGACCTTGAGACGTTACGAATAAAGAAAGCGGCCCATTATCCTCGAGCCACAGAAAACATTCAAGAAATGGCAGATATGGTGAAGGGATTGCTTGAGAAAGGATATGCGTACGAAAGAGAGGGCAATTATTATTTCAATATCGCAAAGTTTAGTAACTACGGGAAACTTTCTAATATTGACCAAAGGGAGCTTAAGACAGGTGTTCGCATAGATTCAGATGAGTACGAAAAGGAAAGTGTCCAAGATTTTGCGCTTTGGAAAGCACCAAAAGAGGGAGAACCTTTCTGGGAAACCGAAATAGGCCCCGGCCGTCCCGGTTGGCATATCGAGTGTTCTGTCATGAGTGCCAAATATTTGGGAGATACGTTTGATATCCATTGCGGCGGTGTGGATAACATCTTCCCACACCACGAAAACGAGATCGCCCAATCAGAGGCCTTCTCCGAGAAAAAATTCGTCAATTATTGGATTCACTGTCAACATCTCATTAGGGATGGAGAAAAGATGTCGAAGTCCAGGGGGAATATCATCACCACACAAGAGCTGATCAAAAACCATGGGGCAGATCCCATGGCCCTACGACTCTTGTTGCTCTCGACTCATTACCGTAAAATGCTCAATTTCACGTTCGAGGCTCTTAACCAAGCAAAATCCTCACTCGAACGAATAAATAATTTCATAAATTTACTTGCAAGCAAAAAGTTGGCCGAAGGAGAAAGTCAAGGAATAACAGACCTGGTTAACAACATGATGAAGAATTTCATAAAAGGTCTTAGCGATGACCTGAACATATCTGTGGCTTTGACAGCTTTATTCGAGATGATAAGAAAAGCGAACGTTCTTTTCTCCCAAAGCAAAATCTTAAAAAAAGATGCTGAGAAATTGGTAGCTTCTATAAATTCAGTAGATGAAGTGTTGAATATTGTTGATTTCCCACCCAATATACGATTTAAAAAATTGAGAGGAAGAATAGAAAAAAAATCCAATGTTACTGCAGAAATAAGTTTTGAAAAAAAAGGAGAAGAATTGCCTAAGGAAGCGATGGAGAAAGTCAATCGCAGAGAAAAAGCTCGAGCGGAGAAGAATTTTAAACTTGCTGATAAAATCCGGGATGACCTTTTGGCTCAGGGCATTGTTCTCGAGGACACCAAAGACGGCATAAGGTGGAAGATCATCAAGAAGTGAAATTTATTTCCCCCCACAAGCTCGGGATGTTAGGGGAAGAAATCGCCCAAAATTACCTTCAGAAGAAAAAATTTAGGATCGTCAAGAAAGGATTTCGTCTTTATAGAGGAGAGATCGATCTTATCGCTTATGATAAGGAAACGCTTGTTTTTGTCGAAGTCAAGACACGTAATCCTAGGGCGCTCGGCCTTCCGGAAGAATCCGTGAACATCCGAAAACAAAGACAGATACGAAAAATCGCGGAGGGCTATCTGGCTATGAATAATCTAGACGAGGTGGAATGCCGTTTCGATGTAATCTCCCTAGTTTTTGATGAGAAAGGAGTCCATTCTCTCACTCACTATAAAGATGCTTTTTAGCCTGAATAACAAGGAGGGATCTATGTTAAAAGCAAAAATATTTTTGGTTCTCTTTTTGTGTATTTTTTTCGCAATTTCATTTTCTTCCAGCTTTGGCCAATCTGTTTCATCACCCGAAGAAGTGCTGGGATTTGAGGTGGGAGCAGACTACCATCTGGCCACATACACTCAGGCCATTGCTTATTTCAAGGTGCTGGAACAGAGCTCGGAAAGGATCAGATTGTTCGATGTGGGAAAAACCTCCATGGGACAAACCATGACCTATGCTGTCATATCCACACCCGAAAACCTGAAAAATCTGGATAATTACAAAGGGATTGCCCGAAAACTCACGGCGGCCAAAGGGCTCTCTAAAGAGGCAGCAAAAAAGCTGGCCCAAGAAGGAAAGGCGATCGTTTACATAGATGGAGGATTGCATGCATCCGAGTGTGCTCCAGCCCAACATAATATCCAGCTGGCCTATGACCTTGTGACCGCGCAAGATGCCAAAACCCTGAACATCCTCGAAAATGTCATTCTCATCCTGGTCTTCGCCAATCCGGATGGAATGAATTTGCTCGCCGAATGGTACCACCCAAATGTGGGAACGCCTTATGAAATATCCTCGATGCCCTGGCTTTATCATGTGTATTCGGGCCATGACAACAACCGAGACTCTTATATCTGCAACCTGGTCGAAACGCAAAATATAACCAAACTTGTGACAAAGGAGTATCATCCGGTCATTCTGTACAATCACCACCAAACCGCTCCGTTTCCCGCCCGAATATGGATTCCTCCCAATTCGGAGCCGACAAATCCCAATGTCCACCCTCTTATCGTTCGATGGCAAAATCTTATCGGCGCAGTCATGGGTTCGGCCTTTGACGAGGAAGGAAAGGAAGGGGCCATCTCTCGCATTATTTTCGACACCTGGTATCCCGGTTACGTAACACAGGTGGTGGACTCCCATAACATCATCTCCATTTTAACGGAGACGGCTCTGTATCGCTACGCCACTCCCCACTTTTATACGATCAGGGATTTTCCCGAAGAATACCGTGACCTGACTATGTCTGCCTTTTATCCCAGCCCCTGGAAAGGAGGATGGTGGCGGCTAAAGGATGCAGTAGATTATTGCATAACAGCCTCTATGGCGGTTCTCGATGTGGCTGCCAAATACCGGAAGGAGCTATTGTATAACAAATACCGAATGGGAGCCGATGTTATCCAAAGATTCACAAATGAACCGCCGTATGCATGGATTATTCCCAGGAAACAGGATGACCCAGGAAACGCTTCCCTTCTTCTCAACCGCATGATTCTTCTTGGGATAGACATCTATCACAGCACAGAGACATTTTCATGCGATGGGATCGATTATCCAGCGGGAACATTTATAATTCCTATGAGCCAGCCCTTCGCGCTTTTCGTCAAAAATCTCTTCGAGGAGCAACGGTATCCAGATATGAGAAAATATCCGGATCTTTGGCAGGGGCTCATCAGCCCCACAAGATTCGAAGGGGCACCTTTTGGATCCTACGATCAGATGGGATGGACTCTCCCCTACCAGTTCGGCGTCCATGTGCACTCAGCGAATAATCCGATAAATCCCTCGATGGATTCTGTGAAAGAAGCCAAATTCCAGAAAGGAGAGTTGTCAGGAAATGCCGGCTATGCATATGTTCTTAGGCATGAAGAAAACAACAGCTTCAAGGCCATCAACCGAATCCTCGAATCAGGAGGAACGGTTTTACGGTCAAAATCTTCATTTGTTGTTCCCTCTCGAAGCGTCAAGGCTTCTCTTATGCAAAAATTGGCCGATGAGTTGGATTTAAAGATCGAGGGAATATCCAAAAAGCCAGAGGCTGACTTGAAGAGAATAAAGCCAGTCCGTCTGGGAATGTACAAATCCTGGATTGCCAGTGCTGATGAAGGCTGGACACGCTTCATCTTTGAAAAGTTTGAATTTCCTTTCAAACACGTTCATGATCCTGATATTCGGGCAGGCACCCTCAACCAGAACTATGATGCAATCATCTTCCCCAGCGCCCGCCGTTCTGCGTCGATGGTCGATGGTTATGCCAAAGGGAGCATGCCGCCCAAGTATGTAGGGGGCATCACACCCAACGGTGTCCGCAATTTGAAATCCTTTGCAAAAAGCGGAGGGACTTTGATTTTTTTGAACGCAAGCTGCAATTTTGCTGTGGAACATTTTGACATACCCGTAAAAAATGTTCTCAGAAGCGTCGGAAGAGAAAAATTTGTATGCGATGGATCGATCCTCCGCATGGAATTCGACACAGATCACCCGATAGCCTATGGTATGGCTAAGGAAACAGGCACCATTTTTGATGGCAGTTGTGCCTTTTCCATTATGCCATCTTTTGACGACAAACAAGAGGCTCAGACAGTCGCAAAGTACCCGGGAGAGAATCCGTTGATGAGCGGGTGGATCTTTGGGGCCAGCCTTCTCATGCATAAAAGCACGATCGTCGAAGTTCCGTACGGAAAAGGAAAAATCATCCTGATGGGATTTCCCGTCCAGTTCAGAGCCCAGCCCTACGGGACATTTAAACTTCTGTTGAATGCAATTTTTTATGCGGGAACATAAGGCCTTACAATCGACCGATCTTTTGACTTACGCCACAAAACTCCGATCTTTTCCTTGCGTATGGGATGGATGGCATCACCGGCGATCTCTTCCAACGGAACAAGTACAAAATTTCTGTTTGCCATCTCTGGATGAGGAAGGCTTAGGTCTTCAGACTGAATAATCTTGTTCTCGGCAAGAAGAATATCGATATCTATACATCTCGGCCCTTTGTGAATCGTGCACGTTCTCCCCATTTTTTTTTCTATGCCTTTAGCCAATCGTAAGAATGTCCTTGGTTCCAATTCTGCTTGGACTTCTAGCACTTGATTCAAAAACCAAGGTTGTTCTGTATCTCCTACTGGGGATGTCTCGTAGATCGAGGATTTTTTCACGATATTCACGCCATTTTTTTTCAATAGTATGATGGCTTGGGCAAGATTTATCTCTCTCTCACCGACATTGCTGCCGAGGCTAATGTAATACTTCATTGATTATTCATAAAGCCGAATCTCTTGATCACACCCAAAACAGCCAGCGTCACCCAGAGATGATCTTCAAGGGCGGATTTTTTCAATCCGGATTTCCAGTATCCTTGAGGAGTCTGTCTTTTTTGGAGCCATGTCAAGGCATTGTCAATTTCTTCTTCTTCAGGAGAAAATCCGATTTTCGCAAGGGAGTCCAAACAGCTGAGAATATCTGTGGCCCAAAAGGGATAGGTTATTTCCTCCCAGAAGGAGGCCAAGACTCGGTCCTCGTAGGCATCAGGCTTGAAGAACCGTTTCATCGTCAATTCCCCGGCTTTCCTCGCATCTTTGCTTTTTTGCCAAGTCGGAGAGGCAGCAAAAGCTCGGAGCACCATGCCTGTAACGAGATGGGAAAAGGGCCGAGATTTATCAGGTTTAACTGGATTGAGTTTCAGCTGGGCATCCAGGTTGTATCGCTTCTTGAGTTCTTCCTTATCAATGGTCCTGTACGGAATAACCCATCCTCCGTCATCTTGCTTGTTCCGGATGAGCCAACGGAATCCTTTCTGAACTCTCTTGTCTTCATCTTTGCCAAATAAACAGAGCATTTCCAGAATCAAGGAATGATATGTGGGGGCATACTCGTTCAGATAGGCACCGCGGTAGTCGCCCTCCTTGGATTGAGTCGAGAGCAAAAATTTGATAGCCTTTTGGATTCCCTTTTCTTTTGGCGTACATCCAAAGTTGTGGAGCTGATGGCTATTCTGCAGCGTATCGACGATGAAGTATGTTTTTTCCCACCTTGGATGTCCCTCATACTTTTTTTTGCTCCACCCGCCGTTAGGTTTTTGGCGTTTAAGAATCCGTATACGGGCAGCATACTTTTGCAGATTTTTGTATTCCCTGTCCACAGGAACCTCGAGGATATCCTTTTTAAGCCAGTACAGGATCGGAAGATTACCCCTGGCAAGGAGAAACTCGATAGCTTTGTTGGTGTTAAATTGCATCTTGGTTTAATATTGTACACAAAAATTCAAAAGGTTCCTCATTCGGATTTTTAAATTGATGTTTTTCTCCTGGTGCGATAAACACACTATGTCCTGAAGAAATGGGGATCTCTTGTCCTGAGGCATTCACAACAAAACCTTTCCCTTTATCCACCCGCACAACATGCTCGAAGTCGTGGCTGTGAAACGGTGTGTTTCCTCCTGGCAATACTTTGAAATAGCGCATGATGATGTTGGATGAGCCATCTTTTGGGCCGATCAGGATTCTTTTCGTAACATTTTGAACGCCTTCTTCTTTCACGAATTCTTCAGGAATTTCCTGTTCAATCTTGACTATCATTCTCCACCTCCTGTTTTTTTCCAGGGCCATAAACCACCATTCCCGGAAGGTTTCCGGTATGGGTGTCGTTTGTGACCACTATCTGCCCGTTGACAATCACACACCGGAGCCCTTGACCGTATTGGTGAGGTTCAGCGAAGGTCGCCTGATCTTTGAAGGATCTGTAGTCAAAAACGGTGATGTCCGCATACATACCTTTTTTAAGCATCCCTCTCTCTCGGATACGAAATGCCTGGGCTGGCAAAGAAGTCATCTTTCTTACAGCCTCCTCGATCGTAATAACTCCTCTATCTCTGACATAATGGGCAATAACTCGGGGAAAAGTTCCATAGTTCCTTGGATGGGGAACACCTCTTCCTACTACTTGAATCCCGCCATCCGAAGCATGCATCGTGTACGGCAGCCCCATCAAATACTCGACATCTGTTTCATCCATCTGGAAAAATATCCCAGTGGCGCCGCCGCTCTTTTCGATATCGATGATCAGATCTGCAGCGTTATCGATTGTGGGCTCCTTTTTCTGAAAGATCAGAATCTCTTGAAGGTTTTTTCCTTCAAAATCAGAAAATCTTCGAAAACGTCCAATGTATATGGTTTTGAGTTTGTCGATGTTTTTTGTCGAAGTGAGCCGCCTCTCGATAACAAAGGATTTAATTTTTTGGTACGTTTCTTTATCCTCCAGCCTTTCTAGGAACTTATCCCTCCCACCTGCAAAACTCCAGGACGGAAGGCTGCTCGTAAAGCCAGAACTGGTAGCTGTGTACGGATACTGGTCAAGGAAGACTTCCACTCCCCTATCCCTCGCCTTTTCAACAGGCCCTGTGATCATTTCTGGCTTTCCCCAGACGGCATCTTCCGCAAGTTTAATATGAGAGATCAAAACAGGAATATTGTTTTTTTCTCCCACTTCGATAGCCTCCTGTATGGATTCGGCGATTTTTTTCCCTTGATCTCTTATGTGGGATGTATAGATGCCGCCGAAAGGAACGATAGCCGATACAAGGGAAACCAGTTCAGAGGTGTCTGAATAGGCTCCTGGAAGGTAGGACAATCCTGTCGAAAAACCGAGAGTACCGGTTTCCATTTCCTGTCGAATCAAGGTTTTCATCCTATCAAGTTCAGCGAAAGTCGGTGGATCCATTTTGAGTCCCATCACTTCTCTTCGTATGGTGTTGTGCCCCACCAAACAACCAAAATTGACTGACATCCCGTTTTTCTCCAGTTCGAGAAAAAGTTTTGAGATCGGATAGGGATGGCCTCCGCAGTTTCCTCCTATGACAGTAGTAACCCCTTGGTGAATATAGTTGTCGACGGTCGGGACCTCGATTATTCCGCGATCACAATGAGTATGGACATCGATAAATCCGGGACTGACAAAAAGACCTGTCGCATCGATCGTTTTCCCTGCTCTCTTTTCGGACAAGTTTCCGATCTCAGCAATTCTTTCTCCGTTGATCCCGATATCCCCCTTAAACCAAGGATTTCCGGTTCCGTCCAGGATAAAACCATCTTTGATCAGGAGAGCAAAATCTTGTTTAGGAGTAAAGCTTTTGAGGATAAAAAAGAAAACAAATAAAGTAATAAGATAAATGGATATGCGGAAGAGCCTCTTAATCATGCCTTTATGGAAGTGCCCATTTTATGCCAAGAAGGGAAGTTCTGTCAATTTATTTAACATTAGGTCCGATCCGTTCCTGCATATATATTTATTATTATCAGTATATTAGGTCACTTTTTGAGAAATAAATTGATTTTGGAACAGGAATTGAGTTACATTCTATTTTTCACGAAAAATCGACAAATTTCCTATGAACTCAGAACTAGCCTGGATTATTCACGGGCCAAGATTGCTACAACGAAGCCGATGTTGTGAGATTGGCTCGCCCGAAGGGTAAAAAACGTCGATGAGTATAGAAAATTCTTCTTGAAAAGTTTTTTCAGCGATGTCAGGATAAGTTCCTGACATTGTTGAAGTAAAGAGGCATCGACGTTTTTTATGAATAATTCAGGTTAGAATCGAGGAGAATTGTGAATGAGCAATCTTATATTCCTGGATAACGGAGCCACTTCTTACCCCAAACCTGAAAAGGTTTACACCTTTATGGATCATTTTTACAGGAACTTCGGTGTCAATCCGGGACGTTCGGGATATGACCTGTGCATGGAAACAGCAGAACTCGTTGAAGAAACACGAGCCATGATGACCAAATTTTTTAACGGCACGGATCCCAACCGTCTCTGTTTTTCATACAACGCCACCGATGCTCTGAACCTGATCATAAACGGCTTACTAAAGGAAGGAGATCATGCCATAACCACCAATGTCGAACACAATTCTGTGCTCCGGCCGCTCTACCACTTATACAAATATAGCGGTGTCGAACTGGATTACATCCCTTTCGACAGCAAGGGATTCGTGGATCCTGATGAATTCCCAAAAAAATTCAAGAAAAACACAAAGCTTGTCGTCGTCAATCACGCCTCCAATGTTATCGGCACCGTCCAACCGGTTAAACAGATCGGGAAATATTGCAAGGAAAACGATATCCCTTTTGTTATCGATGCCTCTCAATCAGCCGGAAAAATCCCTATCGATATGGAGGAATTGAATGTGGATGTTGTGGTTTTCACTGGGCACAAATCTCTGTTGGGCCCAACCGGAATCGGTGGCCTATATGTGAGAGAGGGGATCACTATCAGGCATACTCGAGCCGGTGGAACGGGTGTCCGTTCGGCCGTCCGTACACATTTAGAGGAATACCCCTATCGGTTGGAATACGGAACACTCAATACCATGGGAGTAGCCGGTCTGCATGCGAGTATCAAATGGCTCGAAAAACATGACATGGAAAACCTCCATGATCAAGAAATGCGATTGACTGAGATGCTCAGAGACGGATTGAAAGACACCGAGGGAGTGACATTATACTGCCAGGATGATCTTTCCGATCATATCGCCATATTTCTGTTCAACGTCGATGGATTCGAGGCTCTAAACACGGGGACTATCTTGGATGTGGATTACAACATTGCTTCCCGCACTGGACTCCACTGCGCACCGCTCGTCCATGAACAACTTGGAACGGACAAAATTCTAGGGGCAGTCAGGTTTGGGATCGGACCTTTTAATACTGAAGATCAAATAAAAACGGCAATAGAGGCTGTAAAGGAAATCACCGCATCTCGAAAAAAGCAATGATCTAGCAAGGTTCAAGAACACAGCAGCTGGGAGTCCCCTTTTGGCATTCCTCCCGCGCTTCCGGACTGGTCAAGGTACAACAGTGAATGGTACATACTTCTGGGCTGTGATGGAAAAGCTCTGTACTTAGGTATTTCATACCTGAATCAGGAATAACCGTGACGATGGTTTTCCCTTCTCCCAGCTCCTCTGCCACCTTCAGGCTGGCAAAAACATTGGCTCCAGCAGAGTAACCTGCAAATATCCCTTCCAGACGAGCCAGGCGGCAGGCTGTGGCTTTAGCCTCCACATCTGTGACTTTGATGATTCCGTCATAGTTTTCATGTTCAAGAAGATCAGGAACGAATCCTTCCCCGATTCCCTGGATTCTGTGGTAACCAGGACATTCTCCCAGTATGACAGCAGATTCCGCCGGTTCCACAACGTATATCTTAACGCCTGGAGCTTTTTCTTTTAAACCACGACTGACTCCCATTGCAGTGCCGGAAGTACCAACCGCAGCGACAAAGGCATCGATCTGTCCGTTTGTCGTTTCCAAAATTTCATTTGCCGTGGTTTTTTCATGGGCCAAAGTGTTAGCCGGATTGGCAAACTGATTGGGCATGAAATGATTTGGTTTCGAAGCCAACTCCTCAGCCTTCGCCATGGTTCCCTCTACGTCTTCTTTTGTAAACATTCCTGGGTTTGCATCTTTATGACTCGGGACCAGGACAAGGTGGGCTCCGAATGCTGTCATCATGTCTTTACGTTCTTGACTCATTTGTTCGGGCATTACGGCGATCATATGATAACCCTTCAATGCGCAGACTAGAGCCAAACTAGTCCCGGTATTTCCTGATGTGGGCTCAACAATATAATCTCCAGGTTTTATCGATCCATTTCGTTCAGCTTCCTCAATCATAGAAAGAGCTATCCGGTCTTTCACGCTGCCGCTGGGATTGTAGTATTCTAATTTGGCTAATATAGTCGCCTTAAGACCTTTTTTAACACGATTTAGACGGATTGTCGGCGTATGTCCTATCAATTCCAGTACATTTTCATATATTCTCACTGTTATGCTCCTAATGTGTGCCAATTTAGCATAAGAAAAATATTTCTGATACTGGTCGCATCAGATTACTATGGCATTGGAAACCAATTCTAAGATTTGAACGACCTTCATGTCTAACTTGTAATGTTTGATCACGTCGGTCAGGCCATCCACACAATTGTGACAGATCGTGCAAACGAGTTTGGCCCCTGTCGCTTCGAGTTGTTCAGCCTTGATCTTGGCCACTTCCATTCTCAAAGGCTTGTATTCAGCCATGGAAAGCAATCCCCCACCCCCCGTGCAGCAGAAATTTTCCCGCCGGTTAGGAGACATTTCCCGGAAGTCCGTACACACTTTATCCAATACCCATCTCGGTTCTTCAAGCAGATCTCCGGAACGGGCCAAGTTGCAGGAGTCGTGGAAAGTCACGGATTCCGGATTTTTTGCAGGATCGACCTTGATCATCCCCTTTTGGATGTAACGCATGAGTGTCAAAATCACAGACTCCGTGGGAATGTTTTGATCATATTCGGCCCAGTTGTATCCTTCCCACCGGGTGGAACGGTAGCCGTGGCCGCACTCGGAAATCACGATCCTCTTCGCACGAAGCCGCACGGCTGCCTCATACACATTTTTTGCCACATAGGCTCCCAATTTGTCATCACCCGAATACAATCCAAAGTTGGTTTGATCCCAACCCCACTTGGGCATGGTCCATTTTTCGCCGGCAAAGTGAAATATTTTCGCAGCATGGGAGATAGACCGCGGGTCGAATTTAATCTCTCGTGGATTGATCGTGTACATAAAATCGCAGTCTTCCTTGTCTATAGGTATATCGATATCAGGAATATCCAGTTCCTCTTGGAGCTCCTCTTTCATCCAATCCAGCGTATCTAAATAGTCTTCCTCTGTAACGGCCATTTGATTTCCTGTTTCCCATTGGTCTCGGCTGACGTTAAAAACACCCTCCGGAACGATGCCGAGATCTGTGAGAATCCCACGGGCAAATTTAATGAGAAGAGCTGTATCCACTCCCATCGGGCAGTTGAATGTGCATCTTCGGCACGCGCTGCAGGTACCGAAAACGATGTTTTTCAGGTGATTCAGGTCTTGGTCATCGACAGGAGACCGGGCTTTCACCCATTTGGGGAAAACACGGCCGGTCCAATCGATATGTTTTTTAAAAATTCGCCGTATTTGGTCAGCCTTGTACACAGGTGTCATCTTGGGATCATCAGGCCTTGTCAGACTATAATGGCAGGACTCTGCACACATACCGCAGTGAACACACGCTACCATCGAGCTGGCAAGTTGGCGGGTGATTTTTGCGCTGAGAAGTTCGCGGAATCTGTCTACATTCTTTTTTTGTTGGTTATAAAGCTTCAGTTTTCCTTCAGAGACAGATCCGATCTTCTCTTGGCTGGCTTTTTTTTGAGAATCTAGCTCAAGAGGGAGGTTGGTTATGTCCTCTATTTTGATTCTTTTGTTCTTGATTTTTTCGGACATGCCTTATAGCCCTTTCGTCGATCTGTTTTTTTTCTTTTTGGCGAAAACTCCCCTGTGCCCCATGGTCCTGCCGAGGAAAAATCGGGTAAACGGATAGTAGAGATAGTGTCCGATTTTTGAAAACGGAACGTATATCAAAAAGAATGCGGTCAAGGCAAAAAAGAGTATCAGCGGCCACTCAGACCTCTGGTAGTTAATGGGTATGGCCAAAAAAGCTACGGCAAAATACAGAATCATCAGAATCAGAGAAAAGTAGTCATCCCGCGAACTGATTAGTCTAATCGAAGCATCAGCCAAGCGCCGGTAGAGTCTAAACAGACCAACGATAAAAGCCACTCCGACGATAAACTGAAAAATCCACACGATTGCTTTGATCTCGAACAGATGCGGCCAGTACGGAATGATGAACGTCGCTCCGATGGCTAGAGTGACTCCAAGATGGAACAGAACAAACTGGATGTAAAAAAAGGGCTTCTTTCGTGTGGTTTCCATGGTCCAAGGCATGGCTACATTTAGCATGGAGTACGCGATACCTGCTTTGGCGTTTCCTTCAGGATAGGTTTTTTCCTTGCTGGACTTAAACCGGAAAAGCCAAATAATCCTCAGAATATAAATAAAAATCAAAAAAGAAATAGCGACAATCTGGACTTCGTTTTCGAGAATGCGCAGAATATCGCTCATCTACAAAACACAGATCATCTTAAACGCAGCCATCGGGTTTCGGGAGACCCGCCAGCTTGCAGGCGCCTTTAGCAGGGCCTGAGGGGAAAAGTTCAAAGATATATTTTAAAGGAAATCCGGTGTTTTTGCAGACTTTACGCACCATCGGTGCAAGATTTTTTTCAAGAAAATACTCACGAATATAGTTGACCACGGTCCAGTGGTCTTCTGACATGTCTTCTATACCTTCCTCCGCTTTGGCTAGGGCCTTGGCCACGTCGTTATCCCACTCGTCGGGATTATGCAGGAATCCTTCCTGGCTGAGTTCGATCTTTTTTCCTTTAACTTCTAATTCTGGCATCTGCTACTCCTTTGCTCATCTGCTGGAAACGCGATATTATAGCATATTAGCAGAATTTGATGACCTTTTTAAAAATTCACACATTATTTTAGTACAATAAATAGGATTTTCTCTGGTCGGAAAACTCTTCAAGCTGGAATGAATATTCTCCAATGATTTCATTCAATATTATGCCTTTCTCTATCCCACGGCGGATGGAAGATGATCCGATGAGCTTATCAAAATATTCCACATGAAACCGAAATTGCTCAGGATACATATCCTTAACCGTCTTGATAACATGAAGAGTTGTCATAAAAGGCTGGAAGATATTACGATCCAGAACAGAAATGCGAGATCCATTGCATAATTTCCCATTAAATTTGGAAAAAGAGGGTTTAAACCTGGTTTCCCGAAACTTGACTCCTTGCAAATGGAGCCTGTTGAGGTTTTCAGTCAGATCTTGTCCAGCGATCCAGGGAGCTCCAAAGATCTCAAAGGGAGTTGCCGTACCGCGGCCCTCAGAGATATTCGTGCCTTCTAAAAAAACCTGGCCTGGGTAGACCGTTGCGGTTCGGAGCGTTGGCATATTGGGCGAAGGACTTACCCATGGAAGAGATGTCTGGTCATACCACATACTCCTTTTCCACCCTATCATCGGAATCACTATCAAACGAGCTTTCTTTGTATAAAACCGTCCATTAAAAAGCTGTGCCAGTTCTCCGATTGTCATGGCATGTCGAATGGGAATGGGGAAAAGTCCGACAAAAGAGCTGAATTCAGGATATTCCAGCAAAGGGCCTTCCATAATTACCCCGTTGATCGGATTAGGCCTGTCTAATACAATGAATTCTATCCCATTCTTTGCACAAACTTCCATACAATACGCGAGTGTTGATATATAGGTGTAAATCCGTGTGCCGATATCTTGGATGTCAAAAACCAAAACATCCACATTCTCAATCATCGAGTCTTCCGGGACCTTTCCTGTTTCCACCGTATCGAAAGATCTCATATGTTCATCCATATCTCTCAGCATTCCTGTATAGTGCTCCATGGATTGCCCGTACAGACTGAAAACAGGAAGACCGTATTTTTCATCTCGGTAGAAGGGCACAGATTCCCCAGCTTGGGCATTGCCACGTACGCCATGTTCGGGCCCATAGAGAGCCACAAGATCGATATCGGGATCTTCATGGAATAGATCGATCAGATTGTTTAGATGGCTGTCTACTCCGGTCGGATTTGTTATTAGTCCAAGTCTTTTTCCTTTTACTAAATCCAGATGATTAGCAAGGAAGTTTTCACAACCCAAAATAATCTTTTCAGTTTGTTTTTGGATTAGCTTTGTCATCCGAATAGAAATAGACATTAAGGAAGGAAAAAATGGTTATTTCTCCCCCTCCTTTGGCTTTAGCTCCATGCCGAGTTGCTGCATAAAACCCAACAAATCAAACTCGATTTTTTCCTCGATAATTTTTCCATTTTCAATACGGGCAATAACGATTGCACTATATTCAAACTTATTCCCAGTAGCAGGTAGACCAGGTAAATCTCCTTCATGAGTGCCTGTAATGACAAACCTGACTATAACTCTATCTCCTACAGCATATAATTCTTCAATACCATAATTTGTATCAGGACTTACTCTAAACGCCATCTTTAAAGCTTCTATACTTTCTTCTCGGGACCTAGGTTTGGGACTATTTGATGGATGATATAAACCATATTCAGGAGCAAACACTTCCTTATAAATCTCGGTGTTTCCTTTGTTAATCTCCTCATAGTGATGCCTGATAAGGGCTTCGTTCTGCTCCTCAACCTCTGCCTGGGCTTTGAACTCTTCAAGCTCTGCTATCACTTCCTTGTCCTGGCAGCCGACCATAAAGCATAGTATAAGAATCAACGATAGAATCACGCTAAGTTTTTTCATGTTCCCTCCTCAAAATGATAAATGATGTCTTCAGGTTAGTTTTGGCTGTTATTCCTTCTCTGGGATTATAGGCCCGTCAGAGTTAAAGCAATCACAGTAAATCTTCCAAGAACCATCTTTTTGCTTTTTTAATATAGTCAAGTATTTGCCAATCATGCTAACTGTTTCTCCACCTGCCTTAGGTGTTAATGATGTTGTGCCAGTACCACGAGAAAATGCCAAATCACCATCTATCTGCACTTCATCGTTATTGATAGTCACATTAACTTCGAAAGGCTCAAATTTTTTCTCATTGACTACCAGTATCTGCTCTTTTCCGAAGACGGCAGGGGCGTCTGGTGGCATCTGTATTCCATCGTCTTCCCACAAGGAAATCCAAAGGTCGAAATCGCCAGTGCTAATAGCCGAAGCATATTGATTCCAAATCTCATTGATGGCTTCAACATCAGCACTGATATCCACTACAGGCTCTTCAGCTACCTCTTCACCCTGCTGACAGCCGACCATAAAGCATAGAATCAGAGCCAAAGGAATTATCATGCAGAGTTTTTTCATAGTTCCTCCTTCTTTTGATATAGATATTTATTTGTAATTAAGAACCTACTTCTCCTCCTCCTTCGGCTTTAGCTCCATGCCGAGTTGCATCATCATACCCAACATATCTGTTTCATCTCTTGCTTCAATAATTTTTCCATCTTTAATAGTGAATATGTAGATAGAACTGACTTTAAAAGTATTCCCTGGAGGTGGGAATCCTTCAAGTTCGTTTACATGAGTGCCTTCTATCATACACCTGGCAACTACTTTGTTATCTACAGCATATAGTTCTTCAAAATTATGTGATATGTCAGGAATAGCCTCCAGAATCATTTTGGTAAACTCAATGTTTTCTTCTCCAGACATTGGGTTGGGACTTCCTGATGGGCTGTAGTAGACAAACTCAGGACTATAGTAATCTCTCATTTTTTCAACATCCGCTGATTCCACTGCTTTATAAAAACTTTCAATTAGCTCAATATTCTGCTCCTCAACCTCTACTTGAGCTTTAAACGCTTCAAGCTCTGCCATTGCTTCCTTGTCCTGGCAGCCGACCATAAAGCATAGAATCAGAGCTAATGGTAAAATCAAGTAAAGTTTTTTCATCCCTTACCTCCTATGCTTAAAAGATTTCTATTTTAACTCAGCCTTTTGAACAAATTCTTGTACAGTTTCCTCAAGTAATCGGTTGAATGTTTCAGGGTCTTCCATCATATTGAAATGCCCTACTCCAGACATAATCGCAGCTTTAAAAGAAGATGCATAATTCTGATTAGTTTCAACGTTTGTGGGATTCACATCAGAATTGATGCATGTTATCGGGGCTTTCACTTCCTGAAGTACTCGTATTATTTCATTTTTTTGGAAATCAACATAGCCTTCCAAAGCACCTATACCAACATCTTGAGGAGCGGAAGACATATCAACCACTATTTTTTCGACTAAAGCAGAATCTGAAGTGGGCGTGAACATGGTACGCACAAAGTTTCTGGTAGCTTCAACGAAATTGGAACGGAGTGGAGTAAATAATTCATCGATTTGTTCTTGAGTGAACTTAAATTCGAAGTTTGCAAGAGTGTCAACCCCTACCAGGCCTATAACAAGTTGAGGCATTCGACGGGCTGCCTCGAGTATCACAAATCCTCCCATAGAGTGTCCAACAAGCACAACTTGGTCAAGGTTAAGCTTATTTACGACTGCAACAACGTCTTCCCCAAACGCCCCCATAGTCCATTCTTTACGGTCAAGTCCAGACTCCCCGTGACCAGCTAAGTCAATAGCTATCACTTTATACTTCTCTACAAAATGTGGTAATTGAGCATCCCAGTAGCTTCTGTCACAGCACCAACCATGAACAAAGACAAGAGCAGGCTCACCCTCTCCTCTCACCTCATATGCAATAGAAATCCCATCAGCAGAGATAGCATTATCAACAATTATGGTTGGCTCTGCTTCTTTTTCAGCAGCTACCTCTTCAGCCTTCTGGCAACTAAAAGTAAAACAAAGCAGAAAGACAAAAGATAAAAGCATGAGTAGTTTTTTCATCCCTTACCTCCATTTTTACTTAAGGTAAAAATCCTGAAAATGTGTCTATTAATTACTTAATCCAACAACGAATGTCAAATCAAGTGCTGATTATTCCAACTGACCTTATTTTTGCATTGATTTTCCTAGGGATAAAAGGATAGTGGGGATGTCAGGATTTCACAATCCTGAGGTTGAAGTAGTCTGGGATGAGGGTTGAGCTTGGAACGAAAAAAGATCCTGAAATGAAAAAATGGCTCCTCGGGTAGGACTCGAACCTACAACCTAGTGGTTACAAGAGCCCCAGAATTTCTTCTGGGCTTGGACTATCTCATCACCCGCTTCATCGAAGGGAGGGTGTCGGGCGCTTCCCCTGCACTATGCTCAGGGTACGAGCTTCCGCTCTAGTCTCTGCACCTTCCCCGACCGATTCGGCCCGGTCAGGGCTTGGCTCAGGGTTACCATTTTCCTTGATGTACGGAAGGCAGGCTTCCTTGAGTTCACCCGATTTTTCAACCACGATTTCTCGTGGAAGCTGCAACCCAGAATGAACTTCTCTATGACAATTTGCGCATAACAGCAAGCATTTTTCGATTTCTTGCTTAATTCGGCTCCAGCTTCTGGTGTATCCCTTGTCTGAAATGCCAAAATCTTTCCCTGTCTCATCTCTGTGATGGAATTCCAGAGCCTCAGGACACCGATCGTACCCGCAAATTTGGCATTTGCCGCCTTTGTGATCGATAGCCATCTGTCGTACTTTTTTTCGTCTTTTTCTGACAGCCTCGATCAGGTATTCTCGCCTGTCCGAATAACGCCTGTTGTCACTCAAAGTCACTCCTATTTTTTACAGCCACCCGCTCTGCCGATTGAGCTACCGAGGAGCAGCCAGATTAGATTATCAAAAATTAGGGATAATAGCAATCAGAAGAATCGAATCATCTAAAATCTAACCGTAGAGGTATCATCTTGTCATTTAAAATCTAACCATAGTGGACAGGAGGAATCGATGATTTTATAACCTAATCTTACTCGAAAGGAGGTTAGGTTATGAGGTTGGAGCTACGCATGAAGTACTGTGAAACTGTTTATCGGCGTTACCGCAACGCCTCCAAAGAATCGAAGACAAGGATATTGGACGAGCTTTGCCAGGTCTGCGGATACAATCGCAAGTATGCGATCTGGAAGTTGAATCGATTGCAGGATAAGGAAAAAGCTAAAACTTCGAGTAAACGCAGGCGGAGCAGGAAATACGGGCATGAAGTTTTATTGATCGTGGAGGAGGTATGGAAGAAGTCCGGTTATCCTTGGTCGGTCAGGCTCAAGGAGATACTG
>RCNB010000186.1_pt1 | contig 41854 bp, 31 predicted proteins | sample 2041321 | NCBI WGS metagenome assembly RCNB01 (sample SAMN09708232, study PRJNA481090) | Marine sediment metagenome, whole genome shotgun sequencing project.
GCAGCATGGGTGGTGGTGATGTCTCATTCAATCGTACTTTTTCTGTTTTCTTCTGAAGGTCTTGAGCATTTACTGGCCAGTTATGGTTTACCAACCATCCCCCTGGTACCCGTTTCCAGCAGCCAGGCTGTGGTGGGTGCAGTAATAGGCCTCGGTTTGTTAAAGGGCGGAAAACAACTGGACTGGAAAGTGGCAGGAAGAATAGTGAGCGGTTGGGTGACCACACCTGTCATCGCATTGGTGGTTTCTGTCTTCGCCCTGTTTGTTTTACAAAACGTTTTTCAGCAACAGGTTCAATACCCGATTAGGTATGAAGTCAGTGATGCTGTGATAGAACAGTTGCATGAGCATGGCGTCCCGGTACAAGGGCTCGGTGAATTGACGGGCACGGTGTTTTCCTCTGCCAAACAGCTGACTCTGGCCTTGGGCAAAGACAACAAATTTGACAAATCACAACAGGAAATTCTTCTCGACTACGCCGTGTTGCACCCTGTGCGGATCGACATCAACAAACTGAATGATGATGTTTCAGCTGATTTCAGTAAAAACCAGGTGAAGGCACTAACAAAACTGCATGACCGGTTTTATGAACACCCCTGGCAACTCGAACATGACCTGGCGCTGTTGACACCTGAGTGGAAGCAGGGTGAAGCGCTGGTGATTAACAAACAACACAACAAGAAAATCCAGACGCAATTGAGAATTTTAATGCCGTTGTTTGCAATTGACATGGTCGAAGAATGACTAATTCTAAGAAGATATTGACGGTAATTCATCCCGAATTCGAAAAGGAAGTATAAGCATGACAAATCCAGAAATGAAAATAGGAGAAGAGTCAAAACCGCGCTTTGAGTTTCGCAGTTTTGGCCAAAATTTTGATGAGGCGACGTTTCGCATGTCTCGTTTATCGGTACCCGTGCCGGAAAAAGTGTGGGAACGCAAATCTGCTGAAACCTACATCATGTCCAGAACCAATGATCTGAATAATACGAAGATCCGCGACGGAAAGATGGATATCAAAACCTATGTCCAGACAGTAGACGGTCTTGAACAGTGGAATCCACTCATGAAAGCGGAATTCCCCATTGCCCGGAAGATACTTTTAGAGGATGTTTTCCCGGCCTTCCAAGTGGAAATGCCAGATTTGGACCAGGAAAGCTACAGCATGGATGAGTTCCTGGAAATAATCCGGGCACATGCGGACCTGCAGGCTGTGAGTGTTCACAAGCACCGCTTTGGTTACATGGTAAATAACACGATTTGTGAATCAGCCAGCGTGACGGTCAATGGCGCCAGGGTAACAACTGTCAACTCTGAATCTACAGAACTGGAAGACATCAAGCAGACCATGTCAGACCTGCATCTTGATGGCGTTGAAAACATCAACTACCTGCAAATGATCAAGCGGGTACTTGGCATGATCGACAAGCCATTAGCCAACTGAAGAGGACAACATTATGGCAACTGAAATCGAAAGAAAGTTCCTCGTAAAGGGTGACTTCAAAACCCAGGCTACTGATTCACTCAGAATAACCCAGGGTTATTTATCCTCTGTTCCCGAACGTGTTGTTCGCGTGCGTACCAAGGGCGACAAAGGCTACCTCACCATCAAGGGCATAGGCAATGAATCAGGTGCCTCCCGGTATGAGTGGGAGCAGGAAATACCCGTTTCCGATGTAAAAGATCTTTTGGAGATATGTGAGCCCGGTGTCATCGACAAAACCCGGTATCTCGTGAAATACGCTGGTTACATTTATGAAGTAGATGAATTTTATGGCGATAACGAAGGCTTGACAGTCGCTGAAATCGAGCTTCAGAGCGAGGATGAGGTTTTTGATAAACCCTCCTGGTTGGGTGAGGAAGTAACCGGTGAAGTTCGTTATTACAACGCAATGCTGATGAAAACCCCATTCTCAAAGTGGGATTAATAAACATTCTATTTTTTTAGTATAAATGAAAGGTAGTTACTGATGAAAACCAAGACGTATAGAAAACAAACCCTTGCCATGGCTGTTTGCGTGGCTTTAGCAGGTGGTTCACTAAATGTGCAGGCCGATGATACCAGTGTGATGGCGGAACTGCAGGCACTCAAACTGAAAATAGAGCAACTGGAAAAGGAGTTGCATGAGAACCGTAATGAGGCAAAAGAAGCCGACCTTAGGCTTGAGCGTAGCATCGTTGATGCAGAGGAAGCAGCAAAGTCCTCTGACAAGGTTCTTTTCGAAGCAGACGATCCCTCTCCGAAATTTCTTGCCAAAGACGGCACAAAATCCATTGAGATTCATGGTCGGGCATTTATCGATGTGGCAGCCCTGCCTGATCAATACAAGTATGGTGAGGTTGATAAGTTCTACGGGTCCAACACTTCCACAGAATTTCGCAAACTTTATCTCGGCATTGAAGGCCAGTTTGCCAAAAACTGGGAATACGAACTTACGATTGATTTTGCAGAACAGGACGTTGACCTGAAAGACGCCAACGTTACTTATGTAGGCTGGGATAGAAGTGAGCTTATTATGGGCTGGCAGAAACCCGCCTTTTCTCTGGAAAACACGAGTAGCTCCAAGTACACGTTATTCATGACACGTGGTCTTACGGACACTTTTTCTGATGAGCGTGCGCTGGGCGCAAGCTGGGCTACTGCGCCTTCATGGGGTAGCGTAAAACTCGGCGCTTTCGTACCCAACGCGTATATTGATGGCAAACTCGAGGATCACACGGAAGGTGAAACGGAAGATGGTGACGAACTGATCCCATCAATAGACAGTAGTGAAATTGATCGCTTCTACCTGACCGGTCGTACAACCTGGGCACCAATCGCAGGTGACAGCCATGTACTGCACTTCGGTGCCAGCGCACTGTATGCCGACTATGATGAACCCACCACAGTGAAACTGCGTGCAAGACCGGCTGCCCACCTGGCTGAAAGACTTGTGTATGCCAAGATCAAGAAAGCCGAAGACGCCTTAACCTGGGGTGTGGAAGGCGCGTTTATCTGGAACAATTTCTTATTCCAGACCGAGTACCTCAATACCAATGTTAGCGCCAAGAAAGACTATTCCTTTGAGGGCTATTATGTAGCCGGTGCCTGGATGCTGACTGGTGAAAGCCATCCATACAAGAAGGAAAGCGGTAAATTCGGAGCAATCAAACCCCGACACACGCTTTCCAACGGTGGCTGGGGTGCCTGGGAAGTCGCCCTGCGTTATGGTGACCTGAACCTGAATGACAAGAATATCTATGGTGGTTCGATGCAGAACATCACTCTGGGTCTGAACTGGTATATGGAAAACAACCTCAGGGCGATGCTGAACTACGTTCACTTTGAAGCCGGTGATTATGAGGACGACAGCGACTTCGTCGATTCTCAGGACGGCAACATCATCGAAGGTCGTCTGGCCTGGTTCTTCTGATACGAGATGCCCACTGGGTGGAAGACCACCCAAGTCTTATGAATACAAGGTAAATATTATGAAAAAGTTAATGGTTATAGCAGTAGTCTCAGGCGCGCTGGCAAGTTCCGCAGCGATGGCTATGGACAGATCTGATTTTGATGGTTATGAATACAGTTTTCGCACGGCAGAACCTCAGAATTTGCCAATTGAACCCCGTATGCTGGCTGAAACACGCTTGTCCCTTTACAACTTCGTTGGTTTTGAATCCAACTACCCCAAAGAAAAACGGGTGGCATTTCTGGATACAGCCGATCGTGCATTGAAAGGTGCGAACCTGATCATTCGGGTACGTGAAGACATAACCAAGCCCTACAAATCCAAAATTACCGTGAAGCTACGTACACCTAATCCGGATAACCTGGCAGACCTTTCCAAGTATGAAAAGGCCGAAATTGATGTTTCTGGTGGCATGGAAAAATACAGCATCAGTTACGACATTGAGTATGTGCCTTCTGAAATTGATGTACGGAATATCGACGTTGCCAAGGTATTGAAGACCATTGAGGAAGGAAATGCCGAGGCCTGGTCATTGATAGCACCACTTTCCCAACACTTTGGAGATCTCAAGCAAACCGAGGTATTCAAAATGCGGCAGTGGAGTGGTAAGCAGTTGTTTGTTAACGGCACAACCGAGGTGGATTACACCATATGGAGTCCCTACTACAGACAACCAAAAATCTACGCATCTGAAATATCTTTTAAGGGTCACGCCAAGGGTAAAAAACGTCTGGAAGACATTGCAGCACAGGTCAGTGAAAAACTGAAAGCTGACAATGTTTTCATGGATACGCCTGACAGCAAGACCGAGATGGCTTTTGAAATGAGTGAGGGTTTCTAACAAGTCAACCTATAGAGACTTGATTTAAGTTACATCAACTGGCTGGTACCGGAAACGGTATCGGCCAGTTTAATTAAGGCAACCCGGCTGAACTTCGACATGCCGGTAAGTACCGGCCATGACTGGCCAATTCGGCCTGACTCAAATTGGCAGGCTAGCGCATACGTGCCTGGAGTTTCGCCAATGCTTCGCTGCCAGGATTCAGTTTTTCAAACTCGAGATCTTTCATCGGTGTTTCAGAAGTGCGGTATATACGGTGCATTTCAGGTAATTCTGCATTGATGTACAACAAGCCGGTAACAACTTCACCACGGGCGCGTTGTTGCTCGAGGTAACGCATTACCCGGCTACGGTCGGTCGCATCATATCCACTACTGGCCTTCTTAAGCAGCAACTTTGAACCGTCATGCAATTCCACGACCTTACTTTCACCTTCTGCATAACTGACCATGATCTCGCGGGCAGGTGGCACAAAATCCGTCTGTGAGGCTGGATGGTAATGATCACGGGTGTAGGTATAACTCTTGGTTGATCCGGGATGGTTGTTAAATGTCACACAGGGTGAAACCACATCCAGGATGGCACAACCGGGGTGCATAATTCCTGCCTTGATCAATGTGACCAGTTGTTCCTTGTCACCCGAAAAACTCCTGGCTACAAAACTACTACCCATCGATATGGCGGTCGACACGGCGTCGATATTTTTCCACTGGTTGATATCACCACGTTTGGATTTGCTTCCCTTGTCGGCCGCGGCGGAAAACTGGCCTTTTGTCAAACCATAAACACCATTGTTTTCTATGATATATAACATATTCAGGTTGCGTCTGACGGCATGACCAAACTGGCCAAAACCGATCGATAGTGAATCACCATCACCTGAAACACCAATGCAGATCAGGTCACGGTTACCGGCCTGCGCACCCGTCGCCACAGAAGGCATACGTCCATGGACCGAGTTAAAACCATGTGCTCCGGATAGAAAATAAGCCGGTGTTTTTGATGAACAACCGATACCGGACAGCTTGATAGCCTTCTCCGGCGGTATTGATAACTCCCAAAACGCCTGGACGATGGCCGCTGTAATTGAATCATGCCCGCAGCCGGCACAAAGGGTAGATAAAACACCCTCGTAATCACGTTTGAGCAGGCCGATTTCATTTCTTAACTGACCGGGCAGGTCAATTTTCGGCTTTCTGATAAAACTCATGCCACGTCCTCCACACACAGATGTTCGCACAGGCCTTCCACCACACACTGGCTTGGAATTGGCATGCCACTATAATGTAACACCGGAATCAATTTGCGCGCATCGGTATTGGTTTCCAGGATCACCAATGAACGTAATTGCGCATCACGGTTCTGTTCGACCACGAATACCGTTTCATGACCCTCGACAAACGCGGTAACCTCATCGTTGAATGGAAAAGCGCGCACACGTAAATAGTCGGCATGGATACCCTTGTCGCGCAGCATATCCAGTGCTTCCAGCACTGCACCATCAGAGCTACCGTAAGCAACAATGCCAATCGGGGTTTCCTGAAGCGCCGGTTTCAGTATCGGTTTTGGTACCAGTGACCTGGCGGTATCCCATTTAACCAGCAAGCGATCCACCAGGTCTTTGTATTCGGTGGAACTCTCGGTATACATACCATGTTTGTTATGCCCGGACCCGCGCACAAAATATGCACCCTTGGCATTTTCCCCAGGCAATGTCCGTGCGGCGATACCATCGCCATCGGTATCGAGATAGCGATAGAATTTTTCCAGCTTCTCGACATCGTCAGAACTCAGAACCTTGCCACGATCCGGTCGATAGCTGTCGTCCCATTTAAGCTCGGGGATCATCCAGTCATTCATACCAATATCCAGATCGGATAGCACAAAAACCGGTGTTTGCAGACGTTCAGTCAAGTCGAAAGCACTGACCGCCATATCAAAACACTCATGGGGGTTGGCCGGAAATAACAATGGGTGTTGTGTATCACCATGCGAGGCGTAGGCACACATCATGATGTCACATTGCTGTGTACGTGTTGGCATACCGGTGGACGGCCCAACACGCTGTACATTAAAGAACACAGAAGGAATCTCGGTGTAATAGGCAAAACCGATAAACTCACTCATCAGGGAAATTCCGGGACCGGAAGTTGGCGTAAAGGCCCTGGCACCGACCCAGTTGGCACCGATTACCATACCCGCGGCGGCAAGTTCATCCTCGGCCTGCACGATACAGTAGTTTTTCTGGCCATTGTCCTCGTCCATACGGAACATTTTGCAATAGCTTTTGAATGCATCCATCATCGAGGTGGATGGCGTAATCGGGTACCAGGCACCCACCGTCGCACCGGCATACAGACAGCCCAGCGCCGCGGCTGAATTACCATCGATCATGATGTGCTTGCTGTTATCACCCATGGTTTCAGCCCGGAAAGGAAGCGGGCAGGTGAAATTATCCATGGCATAGTCAAAGCCAAGCTTGATGGCTTTCAGGTTACTTTCAATCAGCTTGGGTTTGCTGGCAAAAGTCTCTTCGATCAAAGTGTGTAAGACTTGGGTATCAATGTTAAGCAATGCCGCCAAAACACCCACATACGCTATATTTTTCATCAGGATACGGACACGCGCATCGCTGAAGTTTTCATTGCAGAGCTTAGCCAGGGGGACACCCAGTACCGTGATATCGTTGCGATTCAACTGGCGCTCGCGTGGCCAGGTCGAATCGTAGATCAGAAAACCGCCGGGACTAACGTTTGCAAGATCCTCTTCGTAGGTCTGGGCATTCATGGCCACCATCACATCCACACACTTGGAGCGTGCCATGTAACCCTGGTGGTTGACGCGAATTCCGTACCAGGTCGGCAGACCCTGAATATTGGATGGAAACAGGTTCTTGCCGGTCACCGGTATGCCCATGCGAAACAGGGCTTTCAAAATCATGCCATTGGCGCTCGCAGAACCGGTCCCGTTGACCGTGCCGATTTTTAAAACAAAGTCATTTACCCGGGATTCAGTCATGGATCCAATCCAGTGTTGTTTTGGCCATTGCTATTCTGGCCATTGTGATCAATCGCGCGTGGGAATTTGAATAAGGACTTTTGCATATCCCAGGCGGCAGTCGGGCAACGCTCGGCGCACAGACTGCAATGAATACAGAGGTTCTCATCTTTAACCATGACACGAGAGGTCTGTTTCAAAGATTCGGAAACAAACAGCGGTTGATCATGATTTCGTCGTGGCGCTTTCAACTGGCTGAGCAGATCCACTTCCTCAACATTGGGTGTCATGCTCAGGCATTGGGTCGGACAGATATCGAGACAGGCATCACATTCGATACACAGATCGTCAAAAAATACGGTCTGCATATCACAGTTGAGACAACGTTCAACCTCCTGTTGAACCTGTTCAGCGGTAAAACCCAACTCAACTTCGGTGGTCAGATCTTTGAAGCGTTGTGACAGTTCCACATGCTCCATTTTGCGTCTTGCCACGGGATCAAAATCGTTGGAGTAACTCCACTCGTGCATACCCATTTTGCGACTGCCAAGATTCATCAACACAGGCAGACGTTCATGCAGGTCTTCACCCTGGCAATGACGGTGAATGGAAATCGCAGCCTGGTGGCCGTGTTCAACCGCCCAGATTATATTTTTGGGTCCGAATGCAGAATCACCACCAAAAAATACACCCGGTAATGTGGACTCAAAGGTGGTTTTATCAACCACCGGTACGTCCCACTGGTCAAACTCCATGCCAAGATCACGTTCGATCCACGGAAAAGCGTTGTCCTGGCCAATGGCAAGAATCACATCATCGCAGGGTACGAAAATTTCACCGGTGGCCAGCTGGCCGACGATACGGCCGTATTCGATCTCGTATTCGACCAGTTCGAATTGCATACCAAGCAAACGGCCGTCCTCAATCACAAACGCCTTGGGAGAGTGATTAACAATGATTTCAACATTCTCTTCTTCGGCATCTTCCAACTCCCAGTCGGAGGCCTTGAAAAAATCACGCGGTTTACGCGCCATGACCTTGACGTCTTCGGCACCCAGTCTTAAGGAGGTGCGACAACAGTCCATCGCGGTATTTCCCACACCGATAATCAGAACACGTTTGCCGATATTTTCAAGATGACCGAAAGCCACCGATTCCAGCCAGGTGATACCGATATGAATATTGTCAGAACCTTGCTGGCGGCCTGGTAGATTGAGCTCTTTACCTTTGGGGGCACCGGTGCCTACAAATACTGCATCGTAACCTTCAGCCAACAAACCCCTCATGCTTTCGATGGGATGATTCAAACGCAGGTCAGCACCCATATCAACGATGTATTTGATTTCCTCGTTGAGTACGTTTGCCGGCAGGCGGAACGAGGGGATATTTGAACGCATCAGGCCACCGGGCTCAGGCAGAGCCTCAAAGATCGTGCATTCATAACCCACCGGCATCAGGTCATTGGCAACTGCAAGTGATGCACAACCGGCACCGATCAGGGCAATTTTCTTGCCGTTTTTCTTTTCAGGAATGATCGGTAGCCGATCGCTGATGTCCTCATCACGATGGTCCGCTGCAACCCGCTTGAGCCGGCAGATCGCGACAGGTTTTTCGTTCGTGCGTCCACGTCTGCAAGCGGGCTCACATGGCCGGTCGCAAACACGGCCAAGTATGCCGGGGAAAATATTGCTTTCCCGGTTCTGAATGTAAGCATCGGTGAAATTGCCCTGCGCAATCATTCGGATATACTCGGGGACATCCGTATGCGCGGGACAAGCCCACTGGCAATCCACTACCTTGTGGAAATAATCCGGGTTATTTTGGTCCGTGGGCTTCATCACTGATCCCAGTCTCTCCTCGCACCCCGGCTCTTGTGGCCAGGCTAGGGGCAAGGATAACTGTTTTATTGGGTCAAATCACCACGAATGTTTCTCATTCGCAGGTTTGGGATCAGAGAATCTGGTCCAGCGCCTCCATCAGGCAGGTCAATTCTTCAGTTTTGGTGTAATGCACGAAAGAAAGTCGCACCACACCTTGTTCCGGCGGTATGTCCAGGGCTTCCATCAAACGGTATGCATAACAATTGCCATTACCAATGCCAATGTTCCTGACAGCGAGTGCTTTTGCGATATCGACAGGGTCACGGCCTTCAACGGTAAATGACACCGTGGGCGCACGGTTTTTGGTCACCGCTTTGCCAATCAGGTGCACGCCTTTACACTTGCTGAGAAAATCGAGTAAAGGTTGAAGATTTCTACGCTCTGTATGTTGAAACAAGGCACGCACACGGGAGGCTTTTTGTAAGGCTGTGGCTTCTTCACCCTCATAATGATGTGCGTATACGGCTTCAAAATAGTCAATTACACCGTTTACGGAAGCAATCTGGGCATGATCGGGCCCACACGGGGTAAACCGGTCTGTCGGGTGATCAACATTGAAAAAATGACTCTGGTTGGGCAATTCTTCATTCACAGTTTTGCGCATAAACATCACACCAAGATGCGGTCCATAAACCTTGTACAGGGAAAACAGGTAAATATCGGCACCGAGCGCGTCCATATCGGGCAGACCGTGGCCCGCATAGGAAACACCATCGACAATCGCCATGGCACCTGCCGCGTGAATTTTATCCGTCCATTCACGCACCGGGTTCACGCTGCCAACGATATTTGAACAATGTGTAAAGGCCACCACACGGGTACGTTCGTTCAGAAGTTTATCCAGTTCAGCTGTCTCCAGTTCAGCCGTTTCCGGATTCACCTGCCACTCACGGATGACCATGCCTTCCGCTTCCAACCGGCGCCATGCACCCACATTGGCCTCGTGATCCTGATTGGTGACAATAACCTCATCACCCGGCTTGAGATGTTGTCGCAATGCCTGGGCAACCACATAGGTGTTTTGAGATGTCGATGGACCAAAATGAACCTCGTCTGTTTCCACATTTAGCCATGAAGCCATACGCTCACGTGCCCTGGCCATTTCTACACCAGCACTGTGTGAGGGCTCAAACCCGTAGTGGGGCTGAACTTTAGTCTCACGATAATACCGTTGCAAAGAGTCAATCATCTGCCCACAGGCAAAAGATCCGCCAGCATTTTCAAAGTGCAAAAAACCCTCCAGTGAGGCTTCGCTGAAAGCAGGAAATTGGTTTCGAACAAAATTGATATCTAATTTGGTCATGTCGATTCTCTATGAAGTTAAATTGCCGAACGCACAGCACAATAACAAAAAATGGCACCATCATCCCGGAATTTGCGCAGCAAATGTCCGGGACCTCCCAACAGTTGTCGGAATGTCTGACAAAGGGCTCTTTTTAAGTTTACGCTAACCATATGGAGGTCCCGGGTTCCGCTACAGTCGTGGCCCCAGGATGACAGAGTTACGATTTATTCATCCCTATGTGTACCACATTAACACCCTGAATACGCTATAGAGGAAAACCCCTGATTTAATTCAGCTCTTTTTAAGACTAGTATATATAAGCGTTTTGTAAAGTAACATCAGGAAGCAAAGGGAACATCGTATGGAAACACCGCTAACCTCCAGGGAAAACAAAATCGAGACCCTCAGAAAATGTGTTTTCCTGAACGGTCTTGATGAAAACGTATTAAGTGAATTGGCTGCAAAAGCTCTGACAGTACGCTTTGCCAATGAAGAAACCATAGTCACCAAGGGAGAACCCGGCACGACTATGTATTTCATTATTTCCGGTAAGGCCCAGGTTCACGATGGCGAAGTGACATTGGCAATTCTCAATTCAGGTGACGTCTTTGGTGAAATGTCAGTTTTGGACTCCGAGGTGCGCAGCGCGTCGGTAACAACCGAAAGTGATTGTTTGTTACTCAGCATTGAGCGGGATGTGTTTTATGAAGCATTACCGGCAGACCCGGATGCTTTCAAGGCAGTCATACATGCAGTGCTTCAACGAGGACGGGAGACTATTCAGGAGATCAAAATTCGCTCGACAAAACTATTGTCTTATGAAAAGGAAATGGAGATTGGCAGGCGCATCCAGGCAGGCTTTTTGCCAAAGTCGGTACCGGATTTGGAAAGCTGGGAAATAGGCGCCTGCTTTGAAGCCGCGCGCGAAGTGGCCGGAGACTTTTATGATGTTTTTAAACTAACGAGCTCTCCACACCTGGCCATTGTGATTGGAGACGTTTGTGATAAAGGCGTTGGTGCTGCCTTGTTTATGACACTGTTTCGCAGCCTGATCCGTGCCTCATCACTATATGGTTGCATGGGTTCAGCCCTGGTCGATGCCGGCTCTGAAAACGCTGCCAATTCAGCCAGTGAGGTGTTACTGAACAGCATGCACACAACCAACCGTTACATCGCAACCACCCATGCAAGCTCCAGTATGTTTGCCTCAGTATTTTTTGGCTTGCTCGATACACAAACGGGTGAGTTGCACTATGTAAATGCCGGTCATGAAGCACCCATGATTTTTCGAGAAAACGGAGAAACAGAACTGCTGGATATCACGGGTGGTGTAGTGGGTCTGTTTCCTGCCGCAAACTATGAGGTTAAGACTGTCACACTCAATAAAGGTGATCTTTTTTTTACATACACGGATGGTGTTAACGAAGCCAAAAACATGGACGGACAACAATTTAGCGAAGAGCGAATCCTGGAGGCAGCCGCCCCGGATAGCATTGATATTGATACTTTTCTCAACATCATGCTGGACAGCGTGCGCCAGTTTCGCGGCGAGGCTGATCAATCCGATGATATAACCATGCTGGCATTGAAATATCTGTCCGCGGTCACGACCAGCTGAATTATGCATTGACTATGCCCCCACAAGACAGAGGGCAGTTGAATGTGTTAACTTTATATTAAGTTTATTTAACACAAGGCAGGAGAAGGTATCTATGGCTACATTGAACATCATGGTTGGACAAGCGCAGGGCAGTGTTCCTGTCACGATTCTGAGAGCGGAAGGAGACATCGATGCAGCGACCCATAAGTCACTGCAAGACAAAGCTTCTGAAGTGATCGAAGCTGGTTCCACACATATCCTTCTCGATCTGAGTGGAGTTAATTACATGGGCAGTGCCGGTTTCAGGGCCATTCATGCAATGACCAACATGCTAAGCAACGATAGCTCCTCTGGTATGACAAAGTCCCCTTATTTAAAATTACTCAATCCCACAGAGGCCGTAGCCAGGGTCATTAAAACGCTGGGCTTCGATGTTTACCTCGATATTCACCAGGACCGTGACGAAGCTATAAACTCCTTCTAGGAGCCTGGAAATTGGGTACAGAGCCGGTATTTGACCTTTCTGTCAAAGCAAGCCTCGATAGGTTGCAGGAAATACGGTCATATATTGACCAGGTAGGTGCAAACCTTGGTGTCAGCGAGATCGCGTTGGGAGACCTGCGCGTGGTGGTCGATGAAGCCGTGACCAATGTTGTTATTCACGGCTACGCGGATCTTGATGGTACCGTTGACATTCACATGGAAGCTAACGGGGATTCGGTCATCATCAGGATACGCGACCGGGCTGAAACCTTCGATCCAAGCCATGTTAGCGCGCCACAACTAGACACTGCGCTGAAAGATCGACCTTTCGGTGGAATGGGTATTTTCCTGATCAAAAAAATGACCGATGAAGCTGAATTTCTGCCACGACCCGGTGGCGGCAATGAAATACGCTTAGTGAAGCACAGGGCCATTCAGCACAGCGGCTGAGCAGACGCAATTGCTAGGTATCAGCCATCCCGGCGTAGTATTTCCTTAAGATCTCGATAACTTCAGGACGCCCGAACTCGGGTGGTACCGGCGCAGCTTCGGCCAACATAGCTCTCTGTTGGGTTCCTGATATATGAATCCGGTCCTTATCATCATGTGGACAGGTCTTACCGGTGGCCATACCGAAACACTTGTTACAGTAAAAGGTGATGTCAATCTTCAGTGGCCGTGTCTGCAGCGCCCCATCCCACAGGGTGTCGAAGATGTGATGGGCATCAAACGGACCATAGTAATCACCCACACCTGCATGGTCCCGACCAACGATCAAATGCGAACAACCATAATTTTGACGGATCAATGCGTGTAACAATGCTTCACGTGGCCCTGCGTAACGCATTTCGATCGGGTAACCCGCCTGGATAACCGTACCGTCCACAAAATAGTGGTCAATCATCGCCTGGATGGCCTCGGTGCGGACATCCGCGGGAATATCACCGGGTTTTAGCTTACCAAGCACCTGGTGGATAAACACACCATCGGTCACTTCAATGGCAATCTTGACCAGGTGTTCATGTGCCCTTTGCATCGGATTACGGGTCTGAAAGGCCGCCACCGCTGACCAGCCGTTTTCCAGGAACATGGCGCGTGCCTGGGCCGGGCGGATATAGAGTTCGGGATATTTTGCTGGATAATCACCCTCAGAAAGACAGGTCACACGACCGGCCAGGTTGATATCACCCTGCTCCAGTACTTTTTGCACGCCCGGGTGGGCAGCATCGGTGGTCCGGTAAACGTGTTCACATTCCAGGGTCTTGTCTGGCGAATACTTTTCGGTAACCTCCATGATGGCGAGGATTTCTCCGCTTTCACCATCAACCAGGGCAACTTCTTCTTCTACATGAATACTGTCAGCGAGGGCCTTATCGGCAGAAAGTGTGATGGGTATCGGCCAGAACACACCATTTTTGAGTTTCATATCAAGACAAACACGGCGCCAGTCGCCTTTGCTCATAAAACCGTCAAGCGGTGTATAGGCACCCATTGCCATCATTAATACATCCGATACTTCACGGCTGGTCATTGGCACCTTGGTTAAACCCTGTGCGCGCTTTAGCTGTTCCGGGCGTTCTGATCTTGGTGCGAGCAGCGCCTTTAAGCCACCGCCACCGTGGGGGGATACGAGTTTTGACATGATTCTATTCTCCTTAAGGGAGTGAGAGGTTCAGCTATATTACCAATATATAATATAACGTATTAACAAACATTGTTGCATTAAAGCAGGGGTTTCGAGGGTTGACGGAGGCCTGATTTGAATCACGGTCGGGCTCAGACTCAAATGTGCCAGATGCTGTATGATTACGGACTGGCCGAAAACTCATTTGAATCTGATCCCTGTGACCCGCGGAATACTTGAAATTCTCAACCAGGTGGACCGCCCCGGCGAGGTATGTGCGCACGGTGACCGACCATTGGTTATGCCCGGCTTGCAGATCAATGAGTTGGGGGAACTCAGCTTGCCTCTGGGAAAGACCCAGGCACGCGAATTGATCAATCTCTGTCAGCAGGCCCCTTATGGCAAAGGCACCGAAACGGTGGTGGATACCGATGTGCGGCGTGTTTGGGAACTCGACACTGATCAATTCACATTAATCAACCCGGAATGGTCTGATCTGATCACCGAAATCGTCACAGAATTACAATGTAAACTCGGTTTGCAGGACTGCAATCTTAAGGCTCACCCCTATAAGCTGCTTTTGTATGAAAAAGGCAGTTTCTTTCTGCCACACCGTGATGGTGAAAAACTGGATCGAATGGTGGCAACCCTGGTCGTCGGCCTGCCGGCAACGCATCAGGGTGGTGAACTGATCGTATCGCACGATAAGCAGCGACACGAGATTATGTTTGCCGGCGCAGCATCCGGGTACAAGTTGAGTTTCGCCGCATTTTATGCTGATTGCCAACATGAAGTCAGGCCACTGAAAAGCGGCTATCGCCTGTGTATTGTTTATAACCTCACACTTGACCCCTCGCGAGGTAAACGCGGGATCAACGCGCCGTCATTCACCGCTACCACCACATCACTGGGCGAGTGGCTTGGAGACTGGCGTGCTGATCCGGAATCAGAGATGCTGGCCATCACGCTTGATCATCGCTACACGCAAGGAGGACTAACGCTCAACACACTCAAGGGAATCGACCGTGCCCGTGCCAGTGTGTTGTTCGAGGCAGCTGAGCAAGCAGGTTGTATGGCTCATCTCGCCTTGATCACACTGTGGGAGTTTGGGGCTGCTGAAGAAGAGTACGAGGATTTTTCCTATGCTCGAAGCTATGATTGGCCCGAAGACGATGAGGAAGATGAAGACGAGGGCACCAGTAAGTACGAGATGACTGATGTTCTCGATTGCAGCTTGTCGGCAGGTCACTGGTCTGATCACGAGGGTAATGAAGTTCACTTCGGCACAATTCGTATAGATATGGATGATATTGTTTCTGCCGTCTGCCTGGGTGACGAGGCCCCCAGCGAAGAAGAATTTGAAGGCTTCACGGGTAATGCTGGTATGACACTGAAGCGTTGGTATCATCGCGCGGCGATTGTCGTCTGGCCTCGCGAGAGGCACTTCCAGGTGCTGTGCCGTGCCGGCACCGATGCAGCGGTTGGTGAATTGCGATCGATGGTGAACCAACTCAGGCAAAGCCCCCAGACCGATTATGATGACCGTTATCTGGATTGTATGGCTTTTGCAGCCAAAATCATTGATGGCTGGCAAACGGTCACCTGCCTTTCTGGGAAGGCTGTGGACAAGAACGACCGTAGCCAGTTCTTGTCATTGTTGATAAAGCTGGATGATGCCAGTCTCGTCAAACGTTTCATTTCTGAAGTAATGCCGGAAGATGTTGAAACGCAAATCAACAAGTCTTTTTGCGGATTCTGCGGGAAACACGGTTGGGTAAATTTTGAACCAGGGTTGATGAAAATACTCTCAAATCTGCGAACAACGACAGTCAATCGAAATGCAGAGTTATTGTCAGTGTTATCTCAACAACAGGATAAAAATACCGATGGCTTGGCACTTTGCATCCGTTTATCCAATCAAATGACCAGTGCATTGAAGGTTTTTGATAACTCTACTGAAACAAACGACTGGCAGGTACGTCAGATAGATCGGGTTGCGTTGCTGGTAGCGTTGGTTGATGCAATGCTTGTAACCAAGGCGTACAAGCCATTGGCGCTGCTGATAGATCATGTATTGGGCAGCGCCGGTAAATACCACTTAACCAAAACACAAGTAGCCGCGATTCACACACTTGAAGCGCGAATTTCCAACCAGTCCGAAGCCAATAGCAGCATCCTGAAATGGCTGGCTGCTTGTCGTCGGCAGCTCGAAAAATATACACACGAAGCCCCTCAAAAACCGATAGATTATCGGCGCCCTGACAAACTGAGTTGCAACTGCAAGGACTGTTATGAGTTAAGTCTGTTTCTATCCAATGCACTCGAGAGACAGCATCTGTTTGCAGTGCGCAAGGATCGCCGCCGGCATCTCCACGAGATTATCCGTCGACATCACTGCGACCTTACACATGTTACCGAACGCAAAGGCAGCCCCTATACACTGGTTTGCACCAAAACAACCGCCACTTACAACGCCGCGCTTAAAACCTACAAACGAGACCTGGAAAACCTTAAGCGAATTGTTGTGTTGGAGAAGACGATTTCAGCCGGATAACCGAGGTAACGCCAGGTTCGGCCCTTTTGGATTTGTGGCACTTGCAAACCGAGCTGCATACAACATTGGATTGACTCACAAATTGATGGTGGTCAACTCAAGCACATCGAGCAGCCAGCCAAACTCCACCCTTTCCTGTTCCAACCTTACTTTTTCCCCATAACGGTTTCCTGTCAAATCCTGGTAGATGAGATGCTCACTGGGCGTCAGCCGGGTCAGTTGCCGCTGCTCCTGCCTGGGCTCTGTTACCCACATGCTTTGGTGCTGTAACAATGTATCCCGATCCATCAGCAAGGATCGTGCCTGTGGCAGATATGCCCTGAGTTGATTCAGAATGGCAAAACCATGAGTATCAATATCGCCCCAATAGTAAACGGGTAAGTCTTTTAGCCATGGGATTTCCGCCAGATTTTCAAACCCATATCCAGCACCAAAAATCACCAAGCTATTTCTCACTGCAGGAAACGCCAGAAAGTTGATTTCATTTTCGGTAATGAATACGCGCTGAATATTAGCCATACCAACCGCTTTGTCATACAAAGACTGAAAGCAATCATGTGTGACTGTCATATCCTGGTCTTTACCTGGTAACAAGAAAATTCCTTTGTCCAGTATGCGAAACCTCACCCGTAACGGCTTTGCCCTGAAGCCGTATCGCTGTGTAAATTTCCCCACACCCTTTGCTTCTTTGCATATTCCTCCAGCGGGTAAAGACAAGTCCAGCAGATTGATCAGTGTACCCCTGTGTTGTTCAATGAACTTGCTGTGCACACCAGGAATATCGATTTGGCGAAGATAAATATCGGGATGGGGGTGGCTCTTGAACCAGTCAATGACATCCAGTAGTCCTGGCCATGACGGTTCTAACTGTAACGTCTTCAGAGGAAATTTTTGCACCCATTCAAGTAAGACGGGGTTGCGTCGTTGGCATGATTTCACTATCGATTGGAACTGGCTGGCTTGCCTCATTTTGCCAGTGATTCTGAAGGCTTGATCCAGAGAATCGATCCAGGCGTACCTGGGAATCGAGTTTGTGCCGATGATACGATGCCGAACCTCCCGTTCTTCGATCCGAAAATGATCCTGTTTCTGTAGCACGGCAATCCACTGTCTAACCTCATCAAAGCGTTCAACCAGTTCCTTGCTGGATGGACCTTTCAAGGGGAATCGTTTGGGAAACAGCGCGTCATTGAGAAATTGAGCACGTAACAAAGAGCCATTATCCCAAAGTTTCTGGGTCTGGCGCCTAAGATCGGCGGGGCGAGTCCAAGTCATTGGAGGTGACTTTCTTTTTCTTTGCGAAAGTCCTCAATACTAAGGTTGCGAATCATGGAGACGCGACCCTCTTCACTTTGCACAAAACCTACATGGTTCACAAAGGGTTCAATAATATGAATTTTTTGCAGTGGTGTGACTATCAATAATTGCAAATTCAGCTGCTGGAAAAGCTTCAACCCGTATTGGGTCGATTCATCAGAACCCCTGCCAAAGGCTTCATCAATCACCACAAAACGGAACGAGCGGGAACGCACAGCACCCCATTCAAGACCAAACTGGTAGGCAAGACTGGCTGCCAGAATCGTGTAAGCCAGTTTTTCTTTCTGACCACCGGATTTGCCACTGGAGTCCGAATAGTGCTCATATTCCACATTATCTTCACGCCATCGTTCTGAGGCAGCAAAAGTAAACCAGTTACGCACGTCACACACTTTCGAAGTCCAGCGCTTGTCAAGATCGGTCAGCCCCTCACGGCCACGGAAACGTTCAATAATCCGCTTAACCTGCAGGAACTTGGACTCTGAATACTGCTCATCTTCCAGGCCGCTCATGCTGCCCTCCAGACAGGCGCGCAATTCTGCCTGGAAATCACGTATGTCGGTATCCTGTGAAAGCAGCGCTTCAATCAGGATGTATCGACCCGAATTGTAGTCAATCTGGGTGAGGGATTCGTTGATTTGCTCGATCCGCTCCCTGATGGTCTCACGTTCCCGATTGAGCTGGGACTGAAAGTTAGCTACCTCGTTGATGGTGTTCTTGTTGAGCAATTCCTTGAAACGATCTTCAAACCGGGGCAGGCCATTGGCTTCAAGCTCTTCCAGCATTCGCCGGAACTCACCAGCAGCATTGATGGCAGCATCTGCTTCCTGACTGTCCAATGGAAATTCATTAATGAAATTGCTCATTAATTTAATGATTTTTTCTTGCAGCTTGCTGATTTTCCCGTCATCCGCATCAATGGCGTCCTGAATCCATCTGCGAACATCTTTTTCCCGGTTATCACAAGATTCTACCGTCAGTGTGTGTTTACCCAGTGCATCGTGACGCATGCTCTCCAGCGTGCTGAAGTACACCTTTCTTTCCTGACTCTCAGGCGTCTTTAACAGTGCATCAACTTCAGCATGCAGATTTTCCGCGTTTGTCTTTTTGAGCCTGGTTTCGGTGCGTTGCTCCTTTGCTGCTTCCAGTAGTGATTCACTTTGCCTGCTTTCAGCTTCCAGTTCGTGCAATTGATGGGACAGGGCTTGCAGGATATTTGAGGCGGATTCGAGACTAGCAATTTCAACTTTCAACCGCTCGATCTCCTGTGCCAGTGATTGCCAGTTCAACTCGTTAAAGTCCCGGTATTCACGGAGTCTGTCCAGTGCACTGAGATTGGTTTCGAGATGCTTTAACGTGCGTTGCTGGTCACTGATCTGTGCGCCCAGGGCACCCAGTTTCTTTTCAAGCTGACCGGCCTGAGATTCCAGTACCGCAATTTTGTCTTTATTGTTCCAGCCCAGAATATAGCGACTGCGATCTTGTAGGGTATGACGATCATCTTTCTCATGCCGCCCACCGGGGGTTTTTATCTGGCCATTCAGAGTGATTGCACGCTTTTCGCGCCAGAACTGTGCCTGGGTTTCGCAACAAGCCACGTTAAATCGTTGTGATATTTGACTTTCCAGCCAGCCATAAAATTCTGTATCCGGTTTGATCGACAGTTTACGCACCAGTGAATCAGGATGAAGCTGAGGTGTGGGCCCGGGCTGAACATCCCGCACGCGGAAATAGACCAAACGTCCCCTCAACCGGTTTTCATCTACCCAGGTGGATAGCGCCTTGTAGTGCTGATCCGGTACCAGTAGTGACAACCCAAAGCCATGTAACAGGCGCTCGCTGGCACCTTCCCAACTCTTGTCCTCGGGTCTAACCTGGATCAACTCTCCTGCGAACGGCAACTCATCTTCATCAAGTCCGAGTGCATTGCACAAGTTGATGCGGATTTGCACTTGCACCTGATCAATATTGCTACGTCTGGATTTCAGACTCGTAATTTGTCTTTGAATTTCTTCGTGTCTGTTTTTTTCATCCCGGAAACTGTAATCATTCTCACGCAATTGATTTTGCGTGTCAGCCTGCAATTGCCGGAGTTGTTCGCCCTTGTCGCGAAACTCCGATTGTTGTTCCAAAAACGCCTGTTCGTTAGTAGCGGGCTTGCTTCCGAGAGGTTTGAGCAAGTCTCTGTAACGTTCGGATTTTTGCTTTCGGTGTCCGAGGTCTCTGGACTTCTGGTCTATATCCCGCTTAAGGCGCTCAATTCGATCACCACCGTTTTCAGCAATTTGCTGTCTTAATTCTGCCTGTTTAATACGCTGATCCTGAGCAACATCACTCAGGCGCGAAACCCTCTTGCTACAAAGCTCCATTTCAGCGATAAGATATTCAATGCGCTTATCCAGCAATCCCAACTTCTGTGCGGAAAAATAGGTATTGAGTGCATCCCGACAATATCGAAATTGTCTTACTTGCTCCTCCAGCCCCTGGTGTTTTTCACTATCCGCTACCAGCGGCTTTAAAAGTCCAATTTGTCGCTTTGCCTTGAGCACCGATTCATGGGCGCTGCTCAGGTCATCAAAATGTGCAATCAGATTGCTAATTCGCTGCTCGACATCAAATGGCTCCAGCATGTGGCCACGCACAAACTCCGTCAGGTTTCCAACGGATTTAAGTGACACGGTCTGGTGGAACAGTTCCAGGGCCTGATCGTTTTCTATTCCAAAACGGCGACGAAACCAGGCACCGTAGACCGGAAAATGATTCATCACCTCCACACCATTTTTGCGCAACCGTTTCCGCAAGACATTTATATCGGAATCAAAGCGGGCAAAGTCTGCAGCAATCGAGAGTTCGCGTGGGGCACCAACAAAAAATCGTTGTGGCTGCCCCTGCAAGTCCTTCATCCAAAATACCTGGGCAAGTGTGACAGTCTGGTCATAACCCTGGTTGTGAAACACCCCCAGAATAACGGAGTAATTATTATGATCCCGCAGGGCAACGGGACGGGATCGTCCGCCGCTCTCATTACGTGCCGATTTGTAATAACCCAGCACATAAGAGCGCAGGGAACGCTCTTTGTATCCTGCACCGGCTGCCTTGTTGTAAGCCACCCGATGAGCTGGCACCAGTAAGGTGGTAACAGCATCGACCAGTGTTGATTTTCCTGAGCCTATGTCACCTGTTAACAGTGCATTTTTGCCTTCAAGATCCAGCTTCCAGACCTGATGATCAAAGGTACCCCAATTAAACACTTCCAGACGTTTGAGTCGAAAACCTGAAAGCGCGTCATCGTCAACAAAACTCAGTCCCGGCATCTGCGATGAATTCATTTCACTCACCACCCGCTTTTTCCTTATCGCCGGTTTTCAGAGTGCTGTCGTAATGGTCACTGTATTGAGTCAGTCTTTTGTCGAACTCGTTCAGCCATTGCCCGTCTACAAAAGCCTTGATGATACGTCGCACTTCAAAGTGTCTGGAGCGCCTGTTACCAACCTGTTTCATAGATCGCAGGAAACCCAGCTTAACAAGCTTGTTGATGTTTTGATCCAGTTGGTCCAGCAGTCTGGCCTCGTTACTACTCTCCGGAAGGAAAACCCGCATTAACTCTACCAGCTCATCACGGGAGAGAACCAATCGGGTATCGCCTGCGATGGCATCAAACTCTGCCAATTTTTTGCGCACCAACGCGAGCAATAGGCTGACCGGGAACGACAGTGGTCTTCGAGCCACAAGTCGTAGGCCTGGTTTGTCTGGTACAGACTTGTCTTTCGCATCATCAGCAGAGACCGAACGCAAAAAAGCATAACCTTCAGCCTCATCCAGAACCAGTTCCAACCCCAGTACGCTGACATAATCGCGAACACTGGCCTGTAAACTGATCAGTTGTTGCCACTTATGGGTCTCGCTGTCCTTATAAATGACGCCCTTTAGCAGACTGACGAGCAGAACAGACAACTCCGGGTTCTGATTCAAGCCATGGCCAATTGCACTGGAGTCCGACAAGCCGATTTCGTTCCGGTCTTTATTCATTGTGTCAGTTGCCGGGAATATATGATGCGTGGTAAACAGGCCGTACGGATAATTTCCTCTTTATTGTCGTCTGTCATTTTCCATTGAATCGTATCTTTGACCCCATCATCGACGACGATTTCAAACTGTCCGGTTTCGATACCATCACCCGCCAATTCCAGATAGGCGACCAGTTCCGCCAAACCTTGCTGTAACGGCCTGTCCTGACACAATTGCCGTAGCGACACCTGGGGTTTATTCTGTAAAGACTGACGGACATATTGCGCGAGTGCCGGTTTGTCGACCACGAACTGTTTATACATGGCGCTGGTGTTCAAATCGGCATCCCCCTCCTCTAACTCAACGTCAGGCATCCTTGATTTCAAAGGTGGTTTGAACAAGGGTCGCTCCATGGGCAGCTCACTGTCGGCCGCAACATTTTCCAGCATCATAAATTTACTGCCAACAGTTGCACCGAACAGGGTATCTTTCGAAGCCAGTGTCTTTTTTTCAATCTCGTGCAATATCTCCATAATATATCGGTTTTCAAGCCAGGCCTGGTCATCCAGAAACCGTCTCAATTGTTGCGATAATTTTGCCACTGTCCGTTGTGCATGCTCTCCGGCTTCCAACCAGTCGTAATGTATGCGTCGTATACGCTTATCAGGATTCAATTCAGCAACCGCCGACAGGCTTAAGACCTGCTGCAGCATTTCGGTAAATTCTTGCTGCCGTTGAGATGACATCAAAAAATCCCAGAAAGCCTGGAAGCTCCTGCCCTGATCCGAATCGGAAATGGCATCCCGTTCCCCCATAATTTGATTCAGAAGCTCACCTTTGTTGCCTTCCCATTGGGCGATTCGCTCGCGCACACTGCGGTCCAGACCACGAAAGTTGTACTCCACTTCTCGAAAATCAGCCAGTAATTCCCGGGCCTGCTGATCAAATTGCATAAAGCGATCCTTCACCGCAGTATCTTCCAGAATGGGCATATTACCCGCCATTACCTGGGCTATGTCTGCATCAATTTCTGCTCGTCGCTTACGTAATTCGTGCAGACGAATCTCCGGATCATCTGTGCTGCCTTCGGTGATCTGTTTTAGCAATTCGAACAATGTCAGCAAGCGGGATTCAGTCCCCACAAAACTACGTTGACTGAGTGAATCCAGCCAGCCCACTACCTTTTCGGTTGCCGGGGTCAGATCGAACTGAATTTCATCAGAATCCTGCTTGTAGAACTTACGTAGCCATCCCTTTTCCGTTTCTGCCCAATCGTCAAGGTATTGTTTGGCTGATTTTGGATAATATGATTCACCGTATTGCTCCCGCAAGGCAAACAGGTCGTCTTCGAGGGCTTCCACCAGATCTGCCTGAGCCTTTATTCGGACATTTGGAGTAATAAAAACTTTTTGCAAAAAACTCACAATAAGGGGTGCATGGGGGCTGTTTAACAAGCGCCAGGCCGGGTGGTTCTGCCGCAGTGCGTCGAGGGTGTGGTAATCAAGTGTCATGGCGTCTGATTTTAAACCAAATCAATCAGACAATCGCTGAAAGCATGGTCTTTGGCGGTAAACGATTATCACATGCTGATCAATGATGCCTGGCTTGGCACAGGTGCCGTCTGTGGGTGAGCGGATGGCAATGCATCTTCTTTAGTGAACTCTCACTCTTGAAAATATTATTATTTAAGTATTGCCATTACTCGGTATTTAATATGTTGACACAAACAAGTTCCAGTAATACCATTAACGCTGTAGGAATTTTTCTACAGGCAATAAAAAACCCGTGCTGGAACACGGGCTTTTTAAACCATTAACCGGTCAGGCAAAGCCTGGTGGCTAGCTAAAGTCGCTTTACTAAGCAAATGAAGTGTACTCCATGCATGACCCTCTCGCCAAGTCTACCAAGCATCAGGAGTAAAGAAGATGCCGAAAGAAACCACAGTCACACTGAAAGGCAGTTCAGGACGTTCTTATGAATTTGACGTATATCCGTGGAACACATCGTTCAACCCCATTGGCGGGGTCTATGCCGTGTTAAAAAGGAATGGGTCAAATTTCATTATCCTCTATATCGGCCAAACCAATGATTTGTCAGAGCGCTTTGACAACCACCATAAACAAAATTGTTTCGATTGTAACGGGAAGACACATATTGCAATTCATGCCGAGTCATCTGAGTCTCGTCGGTTTGATATCGAAACCGATCTGGTTCGGAATTACTCACCAACGTGCAATGATTGAGATAGCAGGGCAAATATTGTGAGCACACATGTAAAAAAAATTGCGGACTATGCCGAGGTTTTGCCAGGATATTCCCTCCAGGTTCGTGCCGAACACGAGCCTGGGGGTTCACATCAGGTCATTATGGGGAAGCATGTGACTGGTGTTGAAGTTTATCGTTACACTGAAAAAGATAAACTTTGTATCACCCCTTCTCGATCAGTACAAAAGTACAGAATACGAAATGGTGACGTTTTGTTTGTTTCCAGAGGGATTCGAAACCACGCAACTCTATTGAAATCAGTACCCAGCAGAACGATAGCCTCCGCAACCTTTTACATACTGCGCCCTCATGAAAATTTAGACTCGGGCTATCTCGCCTGGTGTCTCAACCAGGCTCCCATACAAGCTAAAATCGCACAAGTTCGAACAGGTGCTGGAACACCAATTGTTCAACGCAAAATTTTTTCAGACATTAAGATCCCTATTCCCTCAATGGAAAAGCAAGAACAACTTGCTGCACTGGGCAACCTCATGACCCGTGAACAGAAATTACGGCAGAAACTCGTTGAGGAAACCATCAAATTACATCGCGCTCAGGGCCAGAAAATTTTCAATTCCCTGACAACCACCATCAACCAGGATTAGAACCAGAAATGGCCGACAAGATCAAACAATCAGAAATCAACGCTACAGCATGGGCAGCCTGCGATACTTTCCGGGGTGTAGTGGATCCAGCTCAATACAAGGACTACATCCTTGTGATGCTTTTCCTCAAATACATCTCTGATGTCTGGAAAGACCACTACGAAAAGTACCAACAGCAATACGGCGAAGATGATGTGCGAATCCGCCGCCGTCTTGGCCGGGAACGCTTTGTACTTCCAAAAGACAGCAGCTTTAATGACCTGTATGAAGCACGCAACGAGGCCAATATTGGTGAACGAATCAATATCATGTTGGATGCAATCGAAGAGGCTAACAAGGTCAAACTGGAAGGTGTGTTCCGCAATATCGATTTTAACTCAGAGGGCAATCTGGGCAAGACCAAAGAACGTAACCGTCGCCTCAAGCATCTGCTGGAAGACTTTAACAAACCCCAACTCGACATGAGCCCATCACGTGTTTCCGAAGATGTTATCGGCAATACCTATATCTACCTGATCGAACGATTTGCCTCCGATGCGGGTAAAAAGGCAGGCGAATTTTACACCCCGCACAAGGTATCTGAACTGCTAGCCCGACTGGTTCAACCCAAGGCAGGTGACCGCATTTGTGACCCCTCCTGTGGTTCAGGCGGTCTATTGGTGGAAGCTGCACGAGAAGTCGGTGGTCGGGATTTTGCCCTCTTCGGCATGGAAGTGAACGGCAGCACTTGGGCACTGGCAAGAATGAATATGTTCCTGCACAGCATGGATGGTGCACGCATAGAATGGTGCAACACGCTGACCGGCCCGGCATTGGTGGAAAACGACCGCCTGATGAAATTCAATATCGTCGTCGCCAACCCACCCTTCTCATTGGACAAATGGGGACAGGACGAAGCTGAAAGTGATCGTTTCAACCGTTTCTGGCGTGGTATCCCACCCAAAAGCAAAGGCGATTATGCCTTTATCAGCCACATGATAGAGGCCGCACTGGAAAAAGAAGGCCGGGTTGCCGTGGTTGTTCCCCATGGCGTGCTGTTTCGTGCTGGCGCCGAAGGCAGAATCCGCCGCAAACTCATCGAAGACAACCTGCTTGATACCGTAATCGGTCTGCCGGGCAACCTGTTTCCAACCACAGGTATACCGGTAGCCATTCTTATATTCGACCGGTCAAGGGAGCGAGGAGGCGCCAATGAACAGACCAAAGACGTGATGTTCATCGATGCCAGCCGGGATTTTGAGTCTGCGAAAAACCAGAACACTCTCACGGAGGCCCAACTTCGAAAAATAGTTGCGACTAGACAAGCGAGAAAAGATGAAGATAAGTACGCCCACGTCGGTAGTTTCGATGAAATAAAGGAAAACGACTTCAACCTGAATATTCCCCGCTACGTCGATACCTTTGAGGAAGAGGCGGAGATTGATATAGATACCGTGCAAAAAGAAATCGACAAACTGGAAAAAGAACTGGTAGAAGCGCGCAAAGAAATGACGGCCAGGCTGACGGAGATCGTGCGTTGAAACACAATAAACCTGACAAATTGCAAATCCGAAACAGCACCTCCGAGTTCCTGATCTTTAGCGCACAGGCAGGTGAAGGAAGCATTGAAGTTCAGGTAGCAGAGGAAACACTCTGGTTGACCCAGAAGCTGATGGCTGAGCTATTTAGTGTGGATGTGCGCACTATCAGTGAGCACCTGCAAAACATCTTCCAGAGCGAGGAATTACAGGAAGAGGCAGTTATCCGGAAATTCCGGATAACTGCCGCAGATGGAAAAAAATACATGACTCAGTTCTACAGCCTGGACGCCATCATTTCGGTCGGCTACCGGGTAAACTCTATCCGCGCGACACAATTCCGCCAGTGGGCAACTCAAATATTGCGGAACTTTGCCATACGTGGATATGTGCTTGACAAGGAAAGGCTGAAAAACGGTACTTTCCTCAATGAAGAATATTATGATCACCTGCTGGAAGAAATCAGGGAGATTCGGGCCAGCGAACGCAAGTTCTACCAGAAAATCACCGATATCTACACCACCGCCATGGATTACAACCGGGATGCACCGACCACCCGGACGTTTTTTGCCACAATACAAAATAAGCTTCATTATGCCATGCATGGTCACACCGCCGCCGAGCTCATCAGGAGCCGGGCCAATAGTAATAACCCACACATGGGTCTTACCACCTGGAAAAACGCGCCTGGCGGAAAAGTAGTCAAAAGCGATATTGCTATCGCCAAGAACTATCTGACAGAAAAGGAGCTGAAATCCCTCGACCGCTTCGTGACCATGTACCTCGATTATGCGGAGATGCAGGCGGATCGAAACATCCCCATGACCATGGAAGACTGGGCTGACAAACTGAACACCTTTTTGAAGTTTCATGAAACCGATGTGCTGAGTGATTCTGGCAAAGTCAAGCAGGAGATCGCCAAGGCCTTTGCTGAGAGCGAGTTTGAGAAATACCGGATTACCCAGGATCGAATGTTTGAGTCAGATTTTGATCGGGTGGTGAATGATTTGGAAGGTGGGGAATGAGCATGCTCACTTCACAGAGATCCATTAGAATACCTTCAACCTGGCGTCTGGTTCCCATCGGTGAGGTCTCAATAGAAACCCAGTATGGAACGAACGCCCCTGCCGTGACAGGTGGAAATACTAAAGTCGTTGGGATGAAGAACATCCAGAATGGTCGGGTCTTAACAGATAACCGAACCAACAGCTATGACCTTGTTGGCAAAGTCGGTATCTTTAACTCTGATGAAAAGATTGCCTTCGCATCATATTTGGTACGACTAGTCGCTGATAGAACTCTAGTGAGTCCAGAATACTTGAATTACTGGCTTAATAGCTACTCTGCTCAAACCACAATCAAGAGAATTGCCACCAGAGCTATCAGCCAAGCCAATATTAATCCTACTGAATTCAAGAAAAATTCTCTTTTGCCACTACCGCCCCTCCCAGAACAAACCACCATCGCCAACCTGCTTTCCACCTGGGATACAGCCATCGAAATAACCGAAAAGCTGATCACTACCAAGCAGGAACAGCGCAAGGGACTGATGCAGCAATTGCTTTCCGGCAAACAACGGTTTCCAGGTTTCACTAAACTCTGGCAAGAAGTCAGGCTAAGTGACGTTTTTAAACGAGTAACAAGAAAGAACAGCGCTGATGTTACTCATGTACTCACTGCGTCGGGTAAACATGGGCTAATAGACCAGAAAGACTACTTTAATCGTTCCGTATCAGGTAAATCACTCGAAGGTTATTACCATCTTAAACAGGGTGAATTTGCATATAACAGAAGTGCCATGAAGGGATACCCATACGGTGCAATAAAGCGCTTAGATGACTACACAGAAGGTGTGTTATCGACACTCTATCTTTGTTTCAAACTATCCTCCAGAGACCAAAACTCTGATTTTTTCATGCACTACTTTGAGGCCGGAAACCTCAATCGACAACTGCGAAGAATTGCGCAAGTTGGTGCCAGAGCACACGGTTTGTTAAATGTTACTGCTGGAGATTTCTTTAATCTCAGGCTTCAATTACCTGAATTAGATGAACAGAAAAGTGTCGCATGTTTCCTCAATAATTGTGATCTTGAAATCTCCTTACTACAAAAAAAATTGAACGCCTTTAGGGAACAAAAACGTGGCCTGATGCAAAAACTGCTGACGGGGAAATGGCGGGTTTGTGGGGGCGGATGTAAGGGCGAAAAATTTTTCGCCCCTACGGATACACCAACCACCAACGAATCAACAGACAACCCGGTCGAACCGCCATCCGCCAAACAATGACCTACAACCCAAAAATTCACAATCGCCGCTCAATTCGATTGCGTGATTACGACTATTCAACTGCTGGGGCATATTTTATAACTGCCTGTGCGCATGACCGTTCGTCCCTATTTGGCAACATTGTGGATAGTGCAATGCAATTAAATAGTATTGGACAGATGGTTCGCCAATGCTGGAATGATATTCCCGCCCATTTTCCTCATGTTGAATTGGATAGTGTTGTAGTGATGCCTAACCATATTCATGGGATTTTGTGCATTGTTGATTCAACTGCTGGGGCAAAAAAAAATTCGCCCCTACATCCGCCCACACATTCGCCCCAACAGACACCGTACACGCAACCAGCGAATGGCACGTCAAGAACCATCGGTTCTGTCATCCGTGGTTTCAAAATCGGTGTAACCAATTGGGTGCGAAAAAACACGACAATTAGTAATGTATGGCAACGTAATTATTGGGAACATATTGTGCGTAGCGAACAGGAACTGAAACGTATCCAGAGATATATCCAGAACAACCCAGCACAATGGGAATTGGATCACCTGAACCCAGTTGTGATCGGCCAGGTGGGTGATTTGAGTCACGACGATGGTAATGCCGAACATAGGGGCGGGTGTAAGGGCGAAAAAAATTTCACCCCTACGATCCGTGAATCAACAACAGAATATATGGTGGAGGCACAGATGGTATGAAGAGCTTCCGATTCAACGAAAAATATCTTTCCCAAATCCCGGCACTTCAGCAACTCATCAACATGGGTTTTGAACACCTGACGCCGGCGCAAGCCCTTAGCATGCGTTTAGGAAAAACGTCCAACGTCTTGCTGGAAAATGTTTTACGTAAGCAGCTCAAGAAGATCAATCGTATTTACTATAAGGGTGATCACTACCTGTTCAGCGAGGCGAATATCCAGTCCGCGATCGAAAAACTCAAAAACGTCAATTACGGTGGCCTGCTAAAAACCAATGAAACCATTTACGACCAGCTCACCCTTGGCACAGCGATGGAGCAGAGCGTTGAGGGCGATTCAAAGAGTTTCAATTTGCATTACATTGATTGGAAAAACTGGGCAGCGAACCGGTTTCATGTAACTTCCGAGTTCAGTGTTGAACGTACACGTAGTACAGAAACCGCCAGGCCGGATATTGTTCTGTTTGTAAATGGTATTCCGTTTGCGGTCATTGAGTGTAAGTCACCCAAGGTGGAAGTGGAGCAAGGCATTTCACAGTCCATTCGTAATCAACGAGATGATTACATTCCAAAGTTGTTCACCTATGTACAGCTTGTCATGTCAATGAACAAGAATGCAGCGCAATATGCGACCGTCGGTACGCCTGCAAAATTCTGGGCTGTCTGGAAAGAACGAACTGATTCGGAAGTAGCAGTCAGTGAGAGTATTAACAAAGCACTGTCCGCTCCAGATAAGGAAACACTGTTTTCAGGTGAGTTTTCCGTTGCCAGGAAGTTCTTCGATGCAATGGAAACAGAAGGCACCCGACAGATAACGGGGCAGGATCAAACCATTCACAGTCTATGCAGACCGGAACGATTGCTGGAAATGGCCTACCGCTTTAATCTGTTTGACGGCGGTCTTAAGAAAATTGCCCGCTATCAACAATACTTCGCCATTCAACGCACTTTGAGCCATGTGCAAAAACTGGACAACGAGGGCCGTCGTCGCGGCGGTATCGTCTGGCATACACAGGGTTCAGGAAAATCGTTGACGATGGTGATGTTGGCGCGCTCATTGGCTCAGGTAACAAATATTCCTAACCCCAGGATCATATTGGTCACCGACCGCAAAGACCTGGACAAACAGATCAGGGATACCTTTGCTGCCTGCGATATGGAGCCACAACAGGCAAGAACCGGTCGCGATTTATTGGAATTGGTATCAGTGAAAAAAGCGGCGGTTATCACAACGCTGGTACATAAATTCGAAAAAGCACTGAATGTCAAAAAGTACCAGGACGAATCAATCAATATTTTCATGCTGATCGACGAGAGCCATCGCACTCAGTATGGTTCCTTTGCAGCACGTATGCGGCAGATGTTCCCCAATGCCTGCTATCTTGGATTCACGGGTACACCGTTGATGAAGAAGGAGAAGAACAGTTTTGCCAGATTTGGTGGCTTAATTGATCAGTACACCATCAATCAGGCAGTCGAGGATGGTGCCATTGTGCCTTTGCTTTACGAAGGCCGCCATGTAGAGATGGAGCAGAATAAAAAGGCTATCGACCTCTGGTTTTCTCGCCATACACAAGGGTTGACCGAGGCACAGAAAGCAGATTTAAAAAGAAAGTATGCCCGCGCAGAAATGCTAAACAAGACCGATCAGGTCATCTATATGCGTGCATTTGATATCTCCGACCACTACCGCAGCAATTGGCAGGGAACTGGCTACAAGGCACAACTGGTTGCACCGGGAAAACCCGCCGCACTGAAATACCAGAAATACCTGGATGAACTTGGTTTTGTTTCATCCGATGTTGTGATTTCCGGCCCGGACGCTCGCGAAGGATTCGAAGATGTTGACGACGAACCGACGGATGAAGTTGTCAGGTTCTGGCGAAAAATGATGAAGCGTTATGGCTCAGAGGAGGAGTACAACAAGCAAATTATTAACCGTTTCAAATACGGGGAAGATCCTGAAATTCTGATCGTGGTAGACAAATTGCTAACAGGCTTTGATGCACCTAGAAATACCGTCATGTACCTGACCCGAAAACTTCGTGAACACACCCTTTTGCAAGCCATAGCCAGGGTGAACCGGATATATGAAGATGTAAATGGGAGCTACAAAGAATTTGGCTATATTGTGGATTATGCCAGTGTGTTGGGTGAATTGGATAAGTCCCTGGCTATGTACAGTGAATTCGAAAGATTCGATGAAGAAGACCTGGCCGGCACACTGATCAGCGTACAGTCTGAGGTTGAAAAGCTGCCGCAACGCCATTCTGACCTATGGGATGTATTCAAGGAAGTAAGAAACCAGTACGACGAGGAAGCCTACGAGTCGCTTTTGGGGAATGATGAGCTGAGAGATGATTTTTATGAACGCTTAACGGATTACAGCATGACATTAGGCATCGCTTTGTCGGTTGAAAAATTTGTCATGCAGACACCGGATGAAAAAATTCAGCAGTACAAGGATGATCTGAAACGATTCCAAAACCTCAAAGCATCCGTCAAATTACGTTATGCAGAATCCATCGACTATCGGGACTTCGAGCCAAAAATCAAAAAACTGCTGGACACACATATTTCGGCAAGCGAGGTACTTCAACTCAATGAGCCAGTAAACATCTTTGACGACAAGATGTTCTCCCAGATAAAGGAACAGCAAGGTATCTACTCAGACAAAAGTACTGCAGCCCAGGCAGATACCATCGCTCACGCCACTCGAAAAGTAATTTCGGAAAAGATGGAGCAAGACCCTGCATTCTATGCAAAATTTTCCAGGCTGATTCAGCAGGCCATTGATGAGTTCAAAGCCAAACGAATATCAGAAATGGACTATCTGTCCAGTGTTAGCAAAATAAGAGACAAGGTGGTCAAACGTGAGCATGATGATGCACCGGAAAACCTCCAGGGCAATGAAGATGCTTTAGCACTGTTTGGTGTCATCAACCCATTATTTGCAAATGAGGGCGTGAGCACAGAAACCCTGGAAAAGATCGTCTCAGAAGCGGCTATCGCGATCTACAAGATCATTCAACAACATTGGAAGGTCCAGTTTTGGGATGACATGGATGCCCAAAGACGCGCCATGAATGATATCGACGATTACCTCTATGATCAGATCAAAGGTGCACGAAAACTGGAGTTGAGTCTGAGACAAATGGATGAAATAATTGAGAAATCGATGCAAATTGCCAGGCACAGGACGTCCTTGTGAAAAACCTGAGTGCTATTGCTTATGGTGGCCAGGAGATTGTTTTTCAGATTTTAAAGACCAACCGGAAAACAATGGAAATTGCCGTCTTGCCGGATTGCGGCGTGGTAGTAAAGGTACCAAAAGGTACATCTGTGGATGAAACACGATTAAAAGTCTATCGACGTGCGCGCTGGATCGCCAGGCAAATTAATTTCTTTCTGCAATTCCGTCCGCGAACTCCAGGAAGGCAATACATAGGTGGCGAAACACACTTGTATCTCGGTCGACGATACCGATTGAAAATATCACAGGGTGATGAAGCCAGTGTCAAACTCACGCGCGGGTTCATCTTTATAACGTGTTGCGGTGTACCGAACCCGGATAAAGTGAAGCTACTACTGAATACTTGGTATTTGGAAAGAGCCAGAATCAAGTTTACAGACAGCCTTGGGCGTAGCTTTCCCGGTTTTGAACGCCTGGGGTTCTCTCAGCCTACTATTCATATAAGAAAAATGAAAACCCGTTGGGGCAGCCTGTCAGCAAAAGGTACGCTGACATTAAACCGGGATTTGATACGTGCGCCAAGGGACTGTATCGACTATGTAGTCACACACGAGCTTTGTCACCTGAAGCACAAGAATCATTCAAATGAGTTTTATCGATTACTGGATCAAGTTATGCCGGATTGGTACAAACAAAAAGCAAAACTGGAACAGGCCCTCATCTAACGGCACCGCTACTCCCTGACCTTTCTCACATATTTCTGCTTGTGGGGTATCACGCCACGCACACCGCCCCTGGGATCTTCCATATCGCCCTCGTACCTCGGGATCATATGGATGTGGACATGGGGTATGGACTGGCCCGCCATTTTGCCGATATTGACACCGACGTTGTAGGCATCCGGTTTGTACTTTTCATCGATGATGACTTTCATTTCATCGACTAATTCCCAGATAGCTGCTTTTTCTTCCGCCGTTGCATCAAAGTACTCAGCTACATGCCGGCGCGTGATAATCAGGCAATGGCCGGGGTTGACCGGGTAAGTGTCATAGTGGGCAAATGCCAGCTCATTTTCGATGACCCTGCTAGGGTCGCCACAAAAGATACAATCTTGGTGTTCAGACATGTATTAATTTCCGGGAAATATAGGTCAACTTAGCCAGTGTTTTTGCTCCAAAAACCTTTAGATCGTCACAGCTTCCAAGCACTTTTTCACCTTACATCGGGTAGAAAGTATCAAACGGTTGTTTTTTCAATTAAACACTGGGATACTTAAACATTATGAAAATATAATGTTAGGGATATTTGCCGCGTATGGCAATGATTCAAATTCACATTTTCAATGAATAACTCCTGAGGAGACCTGATTCAATGTTCACCATCAACCCCTTCTCCGAACTTTCCGGATTCATATCACCCCTTGCAATGCAGGCGTATGTCATCGTCATGATCCTGCTGGTTGTAGGCGGTACGATTTTGGACATGATTCATAAAAAAAGCGCCCAGTATTTCTTTGAAAATGCAGAAAAGGCCAAGGCTGCCGCAACCAAACCGGTTTCCGGTGGCAAAAAGGTAGGAATTGCAATTGTAACGGTTGCGTCGGACGTTTTGACTTCTGCTGAATTTTGCAACCAACGTCGCAGGCTTGCTCATCTTCTCACCATGTACGGCTTTATCATGTTTGCCGCCACCACTGCCATCATGATATTTGGCTATGCCGATGCCGGTGCCTCTCCTCCCGTCCTCCTGCCGTTACTGTGGCATTTGGGCGCACTGATGCTGTGTGTTGGTGGTTACTGGTTCTGGTTCGTTATTCGGGTTGACGTTGCTGCGGAAGGTAACCCATGGTATCGCGTCATACGTGCTGACCTATTCATCCTTTCTCTGCTCGCGACCGCAACCTTCGCATTGATCTGGTCCCTAATGCAGGCAGCAGGTGTCCCTGTTTTGTCCACACTGTTTTTCTTTTTGTTTGTTTTCGCCAGCACAGTGCTGTTCGGTGGTGTGTTGTGGTCCAAATTCGCTCATATGTTCTTTAAGCCAGCGGCAGCTTTTCAGAAGCGTGTAGCCAAAGCGGATGGTTCCAGGGATGGTTTGCCGGCACCCGCCGACAGACCCGAACAGTTTGGTCTGGGTATCAAGCGGCTGCGACCAAAGAATTACTAATCAGCCAGGAACGATTTATTACATATTAATTATTAACAATGGGTCTTTGATACCAACCATCATCGGTCCTTAATGCTGGAGACGAAATAAAATGCCAACATTTGTCTATATGACTCGCTGCGACGGTTGTGGACATTGTGTCGATATCTGTCCGTCCGACATCATGCACATCGATAAAACGCTTCGACGCGCTACCAACATTGAGCCCAATATGTGCTGGGAGTGTTACTCCTGTGTAAAGGCCTGCCCAATGAATGCGATTGATGTTCGTGGCTATGCTGATTTTGCCCCACTCGGTCATAAGGTCCGTGTGCTCCGGGAAGAGGAAAAAGGCACGATTTCCTGGAAGATCAAATTCCGTGATGGTCGCGAGAAAAACTTCCTTTCACCCATTACGACCAAACCGTGGGGAGAGGGTATTGAAGACCTTGCCAGCCTGCCAGTGCCCGATGAAGAGGCACTGAACTCCCAGTTGCTTTGCTATGAACCAGACGTGTTGGGCTATGAAGGCGGGCTACGGGATTTACCGGGTGAACTCAAGCAGGGAGTATATTACTGATGGGCACTAATACTGTTTATGAAGATTGCGATGTTCTCGTAGTCGGTGGTGGTATGGGTGGCACGGGTGCTGCCTACGAAGCCCGTTACTGGGGTCGCGACATGAGAGTCATTGTTGCCGAGAAGGCCAATATTGACCGTTCCGGCGCAGTTGCCCAGGGTCTTTATGCCATTAACTGCTACATGGGAACCCAATGGGGCGAGAATAATCCTGAAGACCATGTACGTTATGCCCGTAATGACCTGATGGGTATGGTGCGTGAGGACCTGGCCTTCGATATGGCTCGTCATGTTGACTCTGCGGGACACAAATTTGAAGAATGGGGACTGCCCTTCATGAAAAGTGCCGATACCGGGCGCTATCTGCGTGAAGGTAAATGGCAGATCATGATCCACGGCGAAAGCTACAAGCCTATTGTCGCGAATGCTGCGCGCAACTCTGCAGATAAAATATATAACCGGATCATGGTGACGCATCTGCTGATGGACGAAAGCCGGGATAACCGCGTAGGTGGCGCTGTCGGCTTTAACTGCCGTACCGGTGATTACCACGTTTTCCGGGCCAAGGCAGTCATTGTCGCAGCCGGTGGCGCCTCGCATATCTTCAAGCCTCGTTCGGTTGGTGAAGGTATGGGTCGTACCTGGTACGCCCCGTGGAGCAGTGGTTCAGCCTATGCGTTGTCGATCCAGGCCGGTGCCAAGATGACGCAGATGGAAAATCGTATCGTACTGGCACGATTTAAAGACGGCTATGGCCCTGTTGGTGCTTACTTCCTGCATCTGAAGACATACACCCAGAATGCCTATGGAAACGAATACGAATCCACCTGGTATGAAGACACCAAAGCCATGGTCGGTGAGTACATTGATCACCATCCAACGCCAACCTGCCTGCGCAACCATGCTTTTATTCAAGAAGTAAAAGCCGGTCGTGGTCCGATCCACATGGTGACCAAGGAAGCCTTCCAGGATCCGCATCTCGAAGAAGTGGGCTGGGAAAACTTCCTCGGCATGACCGTCAGCCAGGCGGTGGTTTGGGCATCCCAGGATATTGATCCCAAGTATATCAATCCTGAGCTGACCACTTCTGAACCATACGTAATGGGCTCCCACGCAACCTGCTCGGGTGCCTGGTGCAGCGGACCGGAAGATCTATCCCCTGAAGAGTACTTCTGGGGTTATAACCGTATGATGACGGTTGAAGGACTGTTCGGTGCCGGTGATGCCGTCGGTGGTACCGCGCATGCATTCTCTTCAGGTTCCTTTACCGAGGGCCGTCTGGCCGCCAAGGCCGCAGTTAAGTACGTTAAAGACCTGAAAAATGAGAAGATCAACGTTACCGACAAACAAATAGATGACCTCAGGGAAATCATCTATAAACCGTTGGACAACTATAAGATCGGTCGCAACGAAATCGTTGGCGGAACCGTTTCTCCAAGCTACCTGCTGCCCATCCAGGGATTGCAACGTCTTGAGAAAGTTATGGATGAGTACGTTGGTGGTACCAGCGTTAACTATATGACCAACGACAAGTTGCTCGAGCGTGGTATTGCGCTGCTGGATATTATGGAAGAAGATTTTGAGCACATTGGTGCTGAAGATTTACACCAGTTGATGCGTGCATGGGAGCTGAGACACCGTTTGCTTACATCGCAATCCGTTGCGCAACACACGATGTTCCGCGAGGAAACCCGCTGGCCGGGCTACTACTACCGTGGTGATAAAATGAAGCTTGATGATGAGAACTGGCACTGTCTGACCCTGTCCCGTCGTGACCCGGAAACGAAGAAATGGACAATGGAAAAAGCTCCTGTCTATCACATCGTTGACTAAATGAAGATCACAGGGCGGGTTTCCTGCCCTGTTCTTCCCGCAAAAAGGGGGCCACGGCCCCTTTTTCGTTTTCCCAAGAGATGTATCCATGAAGCTAACCGAATCTGAAAATACCGCCCTTGATCTTGCCACCAAGGCCATGGACGCAGCCAACCAACAAGACTACCAGCAGGCCTCCGAAATATACGCCCAGGCAGCATCCGTCGAGGGCCTGGCTATACCCCTGCAATGGCAATATCGCAATCAGCAAGCGTTGATGTTGGCAGAATTCGGCAGAGAGTTCGGCAACAACGCGGCCCTTGAAGATGCCATCAAGCTCTATGAAGAAACCGTTCTTGAACTTGCTCCCCAGGATGAAAGACCTGATGACTGGGCCGCCACACAGCATCTACTTGGCAACGCACTAGGACTTCTGGGTCAGCGCCAACGCGCCACCTTCATGCTGGAACGAGCCATCAAGGTATTTGAAAACCTGCTTTTAGCAAGAACCCGGGAGCATGCACCCCTGGAATGGGCCACGACTCAAGATAACTATGGCAATGTGCTTGGCACCCTGGGGCAGCGCCGGGGTGATACCGGGTTGTTGGAAAAATCGATAGCGGCTTTTGAAGATGCGCTCACCAAGCGCACACAGGAGCAGGTACCGATGGATTGGGCTGCGACACAAAACAACCTCGGCACGGCACTCCAGGTGCTTGGTCAACGTGAGAAAGACCCCAAACTGCTGAAGAGATCGGTTGATGCCTATAAAAGTGCTTTACAGGAATGGACCCGGGAACGGGTGCCATTGAGTTGGGCTACAACCTTTAACAACCTGGGGACTGTGCTTCGCCTACTCGGCGAGACCCGTAAAGGCCCTCGCACCCTGGAGCAATCGGTTGCCGCCTTTCGGAACGCGCTGGCTGAGCGAACCCGTGAACGTGTACCGCAGGAATGGGCGCTGACCCAGAATAATCTCGGTGCGGCCTTGCAATCCCTTGGCAAACGCCAGGGTAATCCGAAGCTTCTCGGAGAGGCGATTACAGCTTATGAAAACGCGCTCAAGGAAGTCACCCGGGAGCGGACCGCGATGGGCTGGGCCATGACGCTCGCCAACCTCGGTGCGGCCCGAATGACACTGGCGGAAATGACTGAGAATTCCAGTATCGCCCTGCTGGCGTTGAATGACTTTGATGAGGTCGTGAAGTATTTTCAGGAAGCCAGCCATTCACAATACATGGAGCTGGCCGTGGAACAACGGAAGATGGCGCAAGCGCTGGTTAAGGCACTTAGTGGGTGAGCTACCCCTTGCGGTATAGGCTGTGGTCTGTAGTGCCTTGATGACATAGAATATCCCGAGTTCCAAAACGTTTGTATTTCGACTCATTTCACCGATCAAGGAACCCCTCATGCGCCTCTTTTTAGCCTTTACTTCCTTAGTATTTCTTGGTGTCTCAATTCAGGCGGCACCTGCCGAAGAGTTACGACCCATCACACACAAAGACGTATGGACAATGAACCGGCTGGGTTCCCCGGTGGTCGGCCCGAAAGGACAACTGGCAATAGTCAGCGTTACCGAACCTTCATATGAAAAAGACGGGAATGTAAGCGACCTTTGGCTGGTTAATATCGATGGTAACGCACCGCCACGGCGGCTGACCTCGACAAAAGAAAGCGAAAGTGGCGTCGCCTGGCGTGCCGATGGAGGCGCAATTGCGTTCACGGCCAAACGCGGGGATGAAAAGGCCAACCAGGTCTATGTTTTGGATATGACCGGGCCGGGTGAGGCAGTGCGTATAACAAACATCTCCACGGGTTGTTCCAACCCGGATTGGAGTCCGGATGGAAACATGATTGCTTTCGAAAGCCGTGTCTATCCCGGTGCAAGGGATGACGAGGCCAACAAAACAGAGAAGAAGACGCGCGACGAGCGCAAATATAACGTATCCGCCTACGATATCTTCCCAATACGGCAGTGGGATCATTGGCGTGACGATCGCCAGGTTCACCTGTTTGTGCAGGAGGCCATCGCCGGGGCCACTGCAACAGACCTGCTCACCGGCAGCGCATTGGTGGATGCACCCGGGTTCTCCGGTACATCCACACGTTCTGGCAGCACCTTAAAGGCAGTCTGGACACCCGATGGCAAGGCTTTGGTATTCAATGCCACGACCAACCTGGATGAAGCCGCGCATGCCCGTGTGCTGTTCCATCTTTATTCCGTGGAATTGGAAGGCGGCGATCCATTACAGCTGACCAACAGCAAAGACTGGAGTTGTACTGGTCCGAAATTTTCTGCAGACGGTGATCAGATCTATTGTGGTTTCGATCCTGAAAATGAGCAGGTATATAACCTTGATGAGATTGCACGTTTCGACTGGTTCAAAGGTGAAAAACTGGGAGCACCGCAGATTATTACCAGGGACTTCGATCGTTCGGTGGGTAGTTTTGAGATCAGCGACAATGGCCGGTCCCTGTTCATCACTGCTGCGGACGCTGGCCGCACACGTATTTACGCATTACCGGCAAAAGGTGGAAAGGCGAAAGCCCTCAATCCGGATAGCCGCGGTGTTTATTCCGGTATGCAGGTAGCCGGGAAACAACTGGTAGCGAAATGGGAAAATTCCGCCAACCCTGCCGAAATCGTACGTATTAGCAAAAACGGTGAACACAAAGCACTCACCAGTTTCAATACAGATCGTGTAAAAGGGATAGATCTCCAGCCTTTCACCGAGTTCTGGTTCGAAAACCGTAATGGACGTCAGGTTCACAGTTGGCTGGCGCTACCACCTGGCTTTGATGAGACCAAAAAGTATCCATTGGTACTGCAGATGCACGGTGGACCATTCAGTTCTTCCATGGATTCCGGACATGTGCGTTGGAGTGCGGCCTTATTGGCAGCGCCCGGTTACGTTGTGCTGATGACCGATTACACCGGGTCTGTGGGTTATGGCGAGCAGTTTTCCCTTGATATCGGCGGTGACCCTTTGAAAACACCGGTTCAGGACGTATTGGACGCCGCCAATGTGGCTATCGAGCGTTTCGGGTTTATCGATGGAAGCCGGCAAGCCGCAACCGGTGCGAGCTACGGTGGTCACATGATCAATTGGATACAGGGAACAACCACACATTTCAAAACCCTGATCGGGCACGCGGGGCTGGTTAGCCTGGAGGGTCAGTACGCTTCCAGTGACACAATTTACAACCGCGAAATCATGAATGGCGGCCCACCATGGGGCGAAAGCCCGGTGTGGCGGGAACAGAGTCCTTCAAGCTTCGCTGACAAGTTTTCCACACCGGTCTTGTTAACCATTGGTGAAAAGGACTTTCGAGTGCCAATCAACCAGACCATCGGCGCCTGGAGTTACGTACAACGCAACCAGGTACCCGGACGCTTACTCGTGTTTCATGATGCCAATCACTGGATCATGAAGGGTGAAGAGGCAAGGTATTTCTGGGAAGAGGTTCATACGTGGCTGGCCAAATACTTGCTGGATTGAGAATTACCCATCTTCTGCCCCGGTTATGGGGCAGAAGCATGTTCAATAGCGCTACTGGCCGGGTTCGGTCGGCAAAGCAGGTGCCTTGCCTGAAACCGGATTTTCAAAACCCTCAAGTTGTGAAAGAACTTCTTCGATCGCCTTTTCCAGTTGCGTATCCCGACCCCGGTTGGTTGCAATCGGGTCAAGTGTCACCTCGATGTCAGGTGCAACACCCTGGTTCTCGACAGTCCATTGGTTATTGGCATCGAAGAACCTGAAAAATGGCACGGTTAGATATCCACCATCCATTAGCTGTGGATTCGTCGCGATACCGATCAACCCACCCCACGTACGTGTACCAATGAGTTTACCTATCCCTAAGTGACGGAAAGAGTAAGGTAGATAATCGCCGCCTGAACCGGCGTCCTGATCAATCAGCATCACCTTCGGTCCGTGAATCGCACCCGCCGGTGTGTTGTAGGGTTGGCCATCACGGTCCATCCAACCGGAGAGATGTCTGCGGCTGAGCACTTCGGTGATGTAATTTGCAGCCTGGCCACCGGCATTCGAACGCTCGTCAATGATCATTGCCTCTTTATCGACCTGGGCAAAGAACATCCGGTTGAAAAATGTGTAACCCGCGCCGGCGGTGTTGGGTAGATAAACATAACCCACCCTGCCGTCGGTGGCTTTATCAATGGCGCGACGGTTGGATTCTATCCAGGACCACAGGCGCATCATACGTTCCGAGCCCACGGGTTCAACAACGATATCCCGGGCATCACGACCATTCGCTTTTGGGCCGACGCGCAAAGTCACCTGTGAACCTTCGGTGCCTTGCAAAACGTTAAAAATATTGTCGGCTGAACTCAGATTATGACCGTTGACCGCCAGGATGTACTCACCCTCACGGGCTTCATTACCCGGTGTCGCCAGTGGTGTCTTGATAAACGGGTTCCAGTTTTCGCCATTATAAACTTTTGCAATTTGATAACGACCCTGGTCAATACGCAGGTTTGCACCGAGCAAGCCGGTTTTGGTGCCTTTTTCCCGATGTATATCACCACCACCGGTCCGGTTATGACCCACCTGCAATTCGGCGATCATTTCCACCATTAACGCGGTCAGGTCTTCACGTCTTCCGAGATGATCAACCAGTGGGCGGTAGCGGTTATACATCGCTTGCCAGTCAAGTCCGTGCATATTGTCGGCATAGAAGTATTCCTTTTCCATTCTCC
>RCNB010000743.1_pt1 | contig 41796 bp, 37 predicted proteins | sample 2041321 | NCBI WGS metagenome assembly RCNB01 (sample SAMN09708232, study PRJNA481090) | Marine sediment metagenome, whole genome shotgun sequencing project.
CACGTGAAATAGTGATAACATTTTATAAATCTGCAATAAATACTGACATTAGATCAGGAATTAAAACCAAATCCTTTCTCCAAAAGTTTTTCATATTTTTCTGTATCAAAAGAATATAAATAAGGGGCTTTATGCGCGCCTCCAAGCAAATGTTTTTCATGTCGAATGAAAATATCCAATTTGAGCATTTTTCTTTGGAAGTTTCCTCTGTCCAGTTTTTTTTCAAGAATTGATTCATACAGGGATTGCAATTCCTTCATGGTAAATTTTTTGGGCAGTAAAGTGATACCTACAGGCAGGTAATTGATCTGATTTCTGATATAGGAGATGGCTTCCTGAACAATCGTCTGATGATCATATATTAGCGAGGGTAACTCCTCCAAAGAGCACCAGGAGATGGATTCACTGGCAAAATCAGGCTTGGGATCACATTTCTCCATATCGACCAATGACACATACCCGGTGCTGATGAACCGCTGTTCTAGCCAGCTTCGGTATTTCGATGGAAGATAGATTATTCTTTACTGTTAGATTGTCTCTTCTGTTTATGTTTCCAAAGGTCTTGAATTGTTCCAGAAAGGGAACCTGTATTCCTGTTCTTAATTTGAGAACGTGTACGGCGGCTTTATCCTGTTTTAAGCACGAATCCACCTGGGAGTGCCCAGAGGCCTGGGTCCTTCCATTTTAATATAAGGATCTTCAACCCTTCCTTATCAAACCCGATAATAACGCAATCTACTGACTGACCCGGCATGAGTTTGTCAATATCTCCAAGCATTTCGATGATTGTCTCTTTTTTACTCATGCGCAAATATAGTAAAAATTAATTGTGTCATTTGCACACAATAAATATTTTTCATATCTTTGTGTCATTAAAACACAATAATAGATGAAAAAATTTTTAAAGATTGGTGGGATCGTATTTGGAGTACTTCTCGTTCTATTGGTTCTAACCGGATTTATTGGTTATGGCCGAATGTCTAGCAAGGCAAAAGAAAATTATGCAAAACTTGGAGAAAAGGCACCTGAATTGGATCTTGAAGGCTACAAATTCAGAGATCTAAACAAGAATGGAAAGCTCGATGCTTATGAAGATTCAAGATTGTCAATTGAAGACCGTGTGAATGATCTGGTTTCTCAAATGACCCTGGAGGAAAAAGCAGGAACAATGTATATCACCATGATTGGAATGACACCTGAAGGTGATCCAATTGACAAGCCATTTTTATCGTCGAACCCGATAGATATTATGATGGCCACTTTGATGCCTTCAAGTTCGGAGATGCTTGTTAACAGAAAAATGAACAGTTTCAACATTATGCATGCATATGAAGCTAATATCCTGGCCCGATATAGCAATAATGTGCAGCTCATTGGAGAAAGAACAAGATTAGGGATCCCGATTACCATTGCCACCGACCCAAGGCATAGTGCTGATCATAACCCGGGAGCTTCTTTGATTACGCCGGCCTTTTCCGAATGGCCATCATCTCTTGGACTGGCCGCCACTAGAGACACCTTATTGGTCCGTGAATTTGGGAATATTGCCAGGCAAGAATATTTGGCATCAGGAATCAGATTGGCCCTGCATCCAATGGCCGATTTGGCTACTGAACCAAGATGGGGAAGATCTAACGGAACCTTTGGTGAAGATGCAGAGTTATCGGCTATGATGACCAAGGCCTATGTATTAGGTTTTCAAGGAGATTCTCTCGGATCTGAAAGTGTGGCCTGTATGACCAAACATTTTTCAGGAGGTGGCCCTCAGGAAAATGGAGAAGACGCGCACTTTCCCTATGGAAAAAATCAGGTCTATCCGGGAAACAATTTTGATTACCATCTGATTCCCTTTGAAAAGGGAGCTTTTCCTGCAAAAACTGCACAGATCATGCCTTATTACGGCATTCCTGTGGATCAAACAGATGAAAATGTAGGATTCGCTTTTAATAAAACAATCATTACAACGATGCTGCGTGAAAAATATGGTTTTGATGGTGTGATTTGCACTGATTGGAATATTATTAATGGTTCTAAGGTTGGAGATGCCCGTGCATGGGGAGTAGAAGATCTTAGCCCCCTTGAACGAACAAAAAAAGTCATCGAAGCCGGATGTGATCAATTCGGAGGTGAGTTTAGCCCTGACTTAATCATTGAACTGGTTACATCCGGTCAATTGACTGAGACAAGAATAGATGAATCGGTTAAACGAATCATGAGAGATAAATTCAGGTTGGGTCTTTTTGATGATCCCTACGTAAACGAGAATGAGGCAAATAAAATTGCCGGGAAAGCAGCCTTTAGAGAAATGGGTAAAATTGCTCAGGCAAAAGCAGCTGTTTTGTTAAAGAATGATGATTTACTTCCTCTGAAAAAAGGAACTAAAATCTATGCAGAGGGAATGATCAATGATGAAGTGTTAAATACTTATGGAGAGTTGGTTTCTAACCCTAAGGATGCCGATGTGATTGTCACAAGAATCAGAGCACCTTTTGATCCAAGAGATGATCATTTTCTTGAAAGCTTCTTCCATCAGGGTAGGTTATACTATAATGAGGAGGAGAAAAAGGAGGTTTTAGACCTGATATCAAAAAAGCCATCCATTGTAGTGGTCAATCTTGATCGTGCCGCTATCTTAACTGAAATTTCAGACGCAAGCGGAGCTTTATTGGTCGATTTTGGGCTTTCTGATGCGGTTTTAAATGAATTGCTATTTGGAGTTAAAAGCCCTGAAGGAAAACTACCAATTGAACTACCTTCTTCATGGGAAGCGGTTGAGAATCAAATGGAGGATGTTCCTTATGATTCGAAGGATCCTTTATATGAATTCGGATATGGACTTACTTATGAATCGGAACTTGTCAGTATGAAATAAATTAGATTAGAAATTTAGATTAGAGTGAAAAGATACAGGAAGCTAAATGCAACCTGTATTTTTTTTGATCAATACTTAGTTTATTCTAATGAATTCAAGTAATTTCACGGCATAAAAAAATGCTCTAAACCCAAATTTTACGACATGAAAAGATTTTTTACCTTCCTTATTGTTGCCTTGATATTTTCAAGTCAATTGGCTTGGTCACAGCATCAAATTATTCCAGCACCTGTTTCATATGAGGCATCTGAAGGCAGTTTAATTATTGACCAAAGTCTTGAAATTACATTGTTAACTGAGAGCGAAGATCTTAAAAAACAGGTGGAATTTTTAAGAACCGATTTGGGAAAAATTGGCATCACATTGTCATCAACGAAAGGAGATAGCTCAACTGTTAAGACCTTGAGAATAGGATTTCATGAGACTGCCTTAGATACTTTGGGAAGTGAAGGCTATCAATTGGTAGTGGAAGAAGATGGAATATTGTTGATGGCCAATACCAAAGCAGGAACATTTAATGGGATTCAAACCTTGAAACAACTGTTTCCTCTCGAAAGAATTAGTTCAGCTGAAGGTGAGCCTTTACCTATAGAGATTAAAACGTGCATCATTCAAGATTATCCCCGATTTGGATGGAGAGGTCTGATGCTGGATGTAAGCAGACACTTTTTTACTGTGGAAGAAGTCAAGTCCTATCTGGATGAAATGGCGGCCTATAAAATGAATGTTTTTCATTGGCATTTGACCGATGACCAAGGCTGGAGAATTGAGATTAAAACCTTCCCAAAATTGACCGAAGTAGGAGCATGGAGGGTGGAAAGATATGGGAGTTTTAAATCGGGAAGAGCCCAACCTAAGAAATCAGAAAAAACTACCTATGGCGGATTTTATACGCAAGAACAAATCAAGGAGGTTGTGGCCTATGCTGCAGATAGAAATATTACAATAGTCCCTGAAATAGATGTTCCGGGGCACAGTATGGCATTGTTGGCTGCCTATCCACAATATTCAACCAAGAAAGAATTTACACAAGTAAATCCAGGTTCAAACTTTGTCGATTGGCTTGATAACGGAAAATTCAAAATGAATATTGAAAACACTTTGAACCCTGCCGATCCTGCAGTTTATGCTTTTTTAGACATGATTTTTGACGAAATTGTTGCGCTGTTTCCAGGTGACTATATCCATATGGGAGGTGACGAGAGCTATCATGGCTACTGGGAAGAGGATGCAAAAGTTCAGGACTTTATGGCCAAAAACGGTATCGAAAATGGTATGGGGTTGCAAAGTTATTTTGTGAAGCGTGTTGAAAAAATTATCAGTAGCAAGGGTAAGAAAATGATAGGCTGGGATGAAATCCTATATGGGGGTCTGGTTGACGGGGCAGCAGTGATGAGCTGGAGAGGAATGAAGGGAGGAATTGAAGCTGTTGGTCTTGGTCATAAGGTGGTAATGACGCCTGATGATTTTACGTATCTTGACTTCACTCAAGGTGATTATAGTGTTGAAAACAAAATTTATAAAGATTTATCCCTTCGAAAAGCGTATAGTTTTGATCCGGTTCCTGATTTTGTGTTGGATCCCGAGTTGATTTTAGGAGGCCAGGGAAATCTTTGGACTGAAGAAATTCCAAATCTATCCTTTGCTTTTTATATGACTTATCCAAGGGCTTTGGCTCTATCAGAGTCTCTATGGAGCGCTAAGGATACTAAAAACTGGGAGGATTTTTTAAGAAGAACCGAGTCGCATTTTGTAAGATTTGACGAGAAAGGCATTAATATTGCCAAAACGATTTATGAACCAGAAGTAAAGGTGTATAAAGAAGGCAGGAAGCTTATGTGTAAATTGAGTACCCCATTCTCAGACATTGAGATGTTTTACACGATTGACAATACCTATCCAGTTACTTTCGGCAAAAAATATGAAGGCCCGTTTGAACTCCCTGCAGGGGAATATAGCTTAAGGGTTCAGTCTTTTAGAAATGGTCAAGCCATAGAAAGATTATTGCGTATAACTCGCAAAGATCTTGAAGCACGAGTTAAATAATACCTCTCACCCCCTCGGAGGTGAGGGGGTGAGAGCTGAGGGCTTCACTTCCGAAGCCCTCAGCTCCGAACCCCTCGCAAGCGAGCGCCTCAAGAACCAACGATTTTCTTCATAAAGTTTTTACCTGTCATTGCGGATGCGGTGAGTAGTCCTGAAAACAGGGCACCACCTACTCCTGCTGTTACAATATCCTGACCAGTGAGATAAAAGTTTTTGACAGGTGTTCGGGGTACAAGGAACTTTTGCCTGAAACGACTCGGGCTGTGATCGAGCCCGTAGATCTCTCCTTTGCCATAGTTCATAAAATGTTTGGTTGTTAAAGGACTGCTCAGTTCATAATGTTTGATCTTACCCTTCACCTGAGGTAATTGCTCGTAAAGCTTTTCCAACAATCTTTGTGAAATCTTTTCCTTGAGTTCCTCATAAGACTCACCTCTTTTCATCCATTTGGAGTTTTCCCAGTCACTAAATACCTCATAGGGTAGAAGCGTTATGATGTCAATGGTACTTTTTCCGGGATAGCGGTTCGACCAATCAGGGTCCTTGGCAGCCGGAAAGGAAACATATACAACAGGGAAGTCTTGCTCAATATCCTCTAAATAATTACGAACACATTGATCATGAGTAAGCTTATCAGGATAGATCCATAAATTGGTTTTGGGCAGATGTAACGCTTCAGGACTCCCCTCGAGCCCGAGGTATAAACAAGCATGAGATACCGAAGGCTTTACTTTACTGAGCTGAGATTTCAATGCATGCCTTTCAACAATATCTGGAGCTAGTAGTTTTTCATAAGTCGTATTCAATCCAGCTCCACTAACCACATAAGTTGACGAGATAATGCTTCCATCATTCATTTTGACACCAGTAGCTTTGTTGTTTTTAACAAGAATCGTATCCACTTCTGCATTGATCAGGATAGTTCCACCTGAGGCTTCAATTACCGGATCGATTGTTTTAACAATCCTTGAAGGCCCGCCTAATGGAAAACTCCCCCCACCAAAATAATGTTTGACCACGGTACTGTGCATAAAAAAGCTACTTTTCTTAGGGGGAAGACCGTAGTCTCCATATTGTCCGCAGAGGACTTTGATCAGCTCTTCATTTTTTGTTAGCTTTCTGATAACTTCGTCAGTGGTTTGATCAGAATATTTAAAAAATGGTTTTGACATCCATCCATAAAGCAGTTTGCTTAAAAATGGAGGCAGGGCCTTGTTCATATAAAATTTACCTGCGGTTCTGTTGGCTGCAAAAACAAGATCAATATAGGTCAGGATAGCTTCCTCTTCTTCCGGAAAATATGCAATCAGCTGCTTTTTAAAATTTTGCAACCCTTTTACAAGGTCATATGAACGATCACCAATAATGATCTTGTCATAGACCTCTCCCATATCGGCCCATTTTAGCTTAGCATTAGTTACATAATCAAAGAGCTTCTTCATGGCACTATTTGGGCGTTGCATGTCTCCAATATAATGAATACCAACATCCCATTCGTATCCTTTTCTTTTAAAAACATGGGTAAACCCACCAGCTGTATAATGTTTTTCCAGAACAAGTACTGCATGACCTTCCTTGGCTAAAATTGCTGCTGCTGACAAACAGCCCATACCCGATCCTATAAGAATAGTATGATAATGATCATGCAACCGGGGTTTTCTTTTAAAGCTCTGTACCATAATTAATCAATTGAAGCAACAAGATACAAAAAACGAGTCCTGTTTTTCTCACTTGTTTTTGTCTATATTTTCAGCTAGTCTTGATTGTCTTTAAGCTAATTATACCTACTTTTTTTGGGGCAGAACCTCTTCTGGAAATGGGAATACGATTGTCGAATTTTTCTCACTGGCTATGTTTGATAAAGTTTGATATAACCTCAGTTTAATAGCAGATGGCGATTGGTCAATAATCTTTCCTGCCTCGAGCAATTTACCGGCGGCTTGTTCTTCTGCTTCTGCAAGTATGATTCTGGCTCTTCTTGAGCGTTCAGCCTCGGCCTGATTGGCCATTGAGCGTTTCATGTTTTCTGGTAATTCAATGTCTTTGATTTTAACATCCTGAATGGAGATTCCCCAAATTTCAGTTTCCTGTTCGACAATATTTTTGATGTTTCTTCCTATTTCCTCCCTTTCCGAAAGAATAGTATCCAGTTCAACTTTTCCACATACATCACGAAGTGAGGCTTGAGCCATTTGTGAAATGGCAAATACAAAGTCTTCCACCTCAAGTATGGCCTTGGTGGCATTCTCAATTTTGAAAAACAGAACGCCATTAATATGGCAGGGCACATTGTCTTTGGTCATTACTTCTTGTTTCTGAATATTAATGGTTATAACTCTTATATCAACTAGTTGAATTCTATCGACAAGAGGAATAATCCATCTGAACCCTGGCTGAAGCAGAGCGATGTATTTTCCAAATCTGAATTTAACGGCTCGTTTGTATTCGTATACAATTCGAATGCCTGAAAGTAGAAAAACGGAGAGAATGATTAATAAAAAGATAATTGGATTCATAACTAATGGTTTAAATGAAAACTAATGTTTTTTGCAACCCTATAAGTTACGAAATTAACAGTGTTTTACAAAGGAAATTTCTATGAATTCGTATAACAATGTTTTGTTTTGCAGGAGCTTAGATTTGCTCTTAGCCCAAGGCCGATCTATATAGGGTGTGACTCCAGATTAATAAAAAATACCCTAACCAAAGGGTTAGGGTATTGAATTAATCGAGCAACTCAGGCCGCTTACACTATACTTTTATAAAAATCTTTTTCTTATATAAAATATAGGCTGGGATAAAACAGATAAACATGTAGAAAAAGGCCCATAATGCTGAAGCAAGTTTTGGAGCCATACCTATATCAACCATTCCATTAAAGAAAATGTCTTGCACACCAAAAACACCATTTAAAAGTATGGGAAGCATGCCTGCCAGAACATATACTGTTATGGCATTACTTCCATAGATCACCCCAAACTTGGCAACTTTTTGATAACCGTGAACATCAATAAGCAATATACAGGCAGCAAAAGACATAAAGGCCCATCCGGAAGTAAACATTACAAAGGAGCTGCTCCATAGATTTTTATTGAAAGGAAAAACAAGATCCCAGGTATAACCGATCAATACACACATAAATCCTATAAAGAACAGGTAATATAATTTCTTTTCTATGTCCATATCCTGCTTGAGCAATTGACCGGCCAACATCCCAGTGATCCCCGTTGCAATGGCAGGTAAGGTGCTTAACAAGCCTTCCGGATCCCAGGTTCCCTGGTACATTCTAAGTGGTATAACTATACTGTCAATCCACGCCGCTAAATTTTGGCCAGGTTCCAGAACACCTGCTCCAATTCCAGGTACAGGAATTAGCATCATGGCCAGCCAGTAACCTATCAAAAGCGTGACTGCGATTTTAACCTGACCTTTCCAGCCGGTGGCCAAACCAATATGGGCACATACCAAATATACCAGAGCGATGCGCTGCAATACACCGGGAATTCTCAATTCCATAAAATCTATTTCAATAAAGCTGTTATAAACCAGAGCAATACGCTGCAAAACGCCTAGGTTTCTCAATTCCATAAAATCAAGATGGGGAAGGAGGTTAAGGAAGATTCCCAATCCAAATATTTTCAATGATCTGATCCATATCTTTTTTCTCATTTTTCCCTTATCGGCTCCTGCAGCAAGTTGTTTAGAGGAGGAAAGTATAATAGAAACACCTACGATAAAAATAAAGAAGGGATAAACAAAATCTGTAATTGTAATTCCGTGCCAGGAAGCATGAGCAAGAGGCCAATACTGATGTTCCCCTGAACCAGGATTGTTAACAACAATCATTAATGCAATGGTAAGCCCCCTTAGCATATCCAGTGAAATAAGTCTTTTACTTGAATCGAATTTTTCCATTTTTGAATTTTTATTTAGATAAAATCATTGCCCGAATCACATAAATTAATTGGTCAAAGGTGACTTTTAGAACAAGGTTATTTTGTTGATCTTAATTACCCGTTATTTAAAGCCATGTAATATTAAATAATTATACACCAGCGAACAAAGATATTCGGATAATAACCGTAAAATAAGTACCATTGACCTTTAAATAAAGAGGAGATGCAACTTGCTTTCAAATGATAGTTTTTAAGCGATCGGGGAGTTCCTGAATCAAAGGGTTTTGAAATTATATTGGAGCGTAGATGTCAAGCCAATCAAATGGAGTTCGAGGTTAAAAAAAAATGTTTAAATTAGACATCAACTAAACCTCTTTGATCAATTACTGATATGATCCTGGAGATAATATTAACTAAACTTTATAATAATGAAAAAATTAGTAGCAGAATTTATTGGTACACTTTGGCTCGTGCTTGGAGGTTGTGGAAGCGCCGTTCTTGCCGCAGGATTTCCCGAATTGGGAATCGGTTTTGTCGGGGTTGCCCTGGCGTTTGGATTAACTGTCATTACGATGGCATATGCAATAGGTCATATTTCGGGTTGTCATTTAAACCCTGCTGTATCCATTGGGTTGTGGATGGGAGGTCGTTTTGATAAGAAGGATCTTGTTCCTTACATTATTGCTCAGGTTCTTGGAGGAATTGCAGGTGCCGGAATACTGTATTTAATTGCTTCAGGAAAGGATGGTTTTGACCTCGTTGGCAGTGGGTTTGCGGCCAATGGATTTGGAGAACATTCTCCAGGGGGCTATAGTATGACCGCCGCACTCGTTTCAGAAATCGTAATGACCTTTATGTTCCTTATTGTTATTTTAGGGGCAACACATTCAAAAGCACCAAAGGGATTTGCAGGATTGGCCATTGGATTGGCATTGACCTTGATTCACTTGATAAGTATTCCCGTTACCAATACTTCTGTAAATCCTGCTCGAAGCACAAGTCAGGCTATTTTTGTAGGCGATTGGGCAACAGCACAGTTATGGTTATTTTGGGTAGCACCTATCATTGGCGCTGTACTGGCCGGAATCGTATATAAATACCTCTCACCGGAAGAAGCATAAAAATAGATTATATTTTATAAAAGGAGTTGCTAAGGTCATTTTGACGATCAACTCCTTTTAAATTTAACCTTATGGAAGAAGCTTATCTCAAGGATATCATAAAACTATTTGAGTATTACAGAATTTTGGGAGAGAAGGCTATGGAACAGGTTGAGGAGGAAGACCTTTTTTGGAAATCTGACCCTAATTCCAATAGTATTGCTGTAATCGTCAAACATATTTCTGGAAATATGCTTTCTCGCTGGACCGATTTTTTAAGTTCAGATGGCGAAAAAGAATGGAGAGACCGAGACAGTGAATTTGAGACTGACCTAAAATCAAAAAGCGAGCTAATGGAGATCTGGAACAAAGGTTGGGGTTGTTTGTTTTCGACATTGAATATGCTAAAAGGAAGCGATATGACTAGAACAGTTTATATCAGGAATACTGGTCATTCAGTTTCAGAAGCAATCAACAGGCAGTTGGCACATTACGCTTCACATATAGGGCAAATAGTAATATTGGCTAAGATGATCAAAAAGGAAGCATGGCTTAGTTTGTCAATACCCAAAGGCAGCTCGAGTGATTTTAATAAATCCATGTTCTCAAGAGACCTCAAGAACAATCATTTTACGGATGACCTGACATAGTCAAGACAAATTTTTTAGTACGTACAAGGATAGGGTTTCTTAAATTTTGTTTTGTGAAATAGGGAACTCAACTAGAAAAGTTCTTGTATTTTTACATATAAATAGGCGTCAAATGCTTTCTGGAAATACCTCTCACAAAATACTTTCTTTAGGTTCACTAATAGTCTTTTTTGTAATGATCTCCTGCGGATCCAAACAAGATGATAAATTGACCATTGCGGTAGCGGCTAATTTGCAATTTGCCATGGAAGATCTTGTTGTTAAATTTTCTGATCAAACCGGTTTGGAATGTGAAATCATTGTTGGTTCTAGCGGAAAACTGACGGCTCAAATTGTTGAAGGGGCTCCTTTTGACCTATTCCTTTCGGCTGATTTAAAATATCCAAAAGAACTCTATAAAAAAGGATTTACAGTACAAAAACCGGTTATCTATGCCTATGGAAATCTAATCTTATGGACCTTAAAAAAGGATATTAATCCAGATTTAGAATCCCTCACTTTAAAAGATGTACGGCATATTGCGATAGGCAATCCAAAAACGGCGCCTTATGGTGTTTCGGCCATGGAAGTGATCAATCGCATGGGTATTGAAGAGTCAATTCGGGATAAACTGGTATTTGGGGAAAGCGTTTCACAGACGAATCAATTTATAATTTCAGAGGCAGCAGATATTGGTTTTACCTCAAAATCGGTTGTGATGTCTCCTCAGATGCAAAACCATGGCTCCTGGAAAGAAGTTGACACGAGTCTTTACCAGCCAATGGCCCAGGGGATGGTTATTTTAAAAGCCAGAGAATCCTTCGAAACAAAATCGATTCAATTCATGGATTTTATGCTTTCCAAGGAAGGCAAGGAAATTTTGCATAAGTTTGGTTATCGTATAGAATTTAAATGAATATTTTAAAAGGACACATAAACGGCATTAAAGTTAACGGTGATCTTTCGATCGTTAAGGTGAAAATTGGAGAAGTAGTTTTTTCCACGATCCTTATAGATACACCTGAAACGGCTCCTTATTTGAAACTTGAGAACGAGGTAAGTGTCATTTTTAAAGAGACTGAGGTTATTCTTGGGGTAGGAGATATGAGTGGAATAAGTCTTAGAAACAAAATAAAGGGAGAGGTGTGTCATATTGAATCTGACACCTTGTTGAGTAAGGTGACCCTTGAAACCAATATCGGAAAAATCACTTCCATCATTACTTCAAATGCCGTTAAACAATTGCAAATTGTTCTCGGGCTTGAGCTTACAGCGATGGTAAAAACCAATGAATTGATGTTGTCAAAATGATAGACTGGAATCCATTATTGATCACTTTTAAACTGGCATTGATCACTACGATTTTATTGCTGCTTATTGCGATTCCTATTGCATATTGGCTTGCAAATACCCGTTCTCGTATAAAACCGATAGCAGAGACTTTTGTGAGCATGCCTCTTGTGTTACCCCCAACCGTAATTGGATTCTATATGCTGTTGGCATTGAGTCCTTCAAATGGGTTTGGAAACTGGTTGGATGAATGGTTCGGACTCCGTTTGGTGTTTTCGTTTGAAGGTCTTGTTCTTGGATCTATAATCTATAGCTTACCTTTTATGGTACATCCAATTCAGGCTGGTTTTGCCAATTTGTCTCCTTCCCTGAAAAATGCTTCCTATGTGATGGGTAAATCTAAATTGACCACCTTGATCAGGGTTTTGCTACCTAATATTAAACCATCATTGATTACGGGAATTATTTTGGCCTTTGCGCATACCATTGGAGAATTTGGTGTGGTTTTGATGATTGGAGGCAATCTCTCGGGAAAAACAAGGGTGGCATCAATCGCTATTTATGATGAAGTTGAAAGTTTGAATTATGAGGCTGCAAATACATATTCCTTAATCCTATTTGGGATCACTTTTACGATTCTTCTTATGGTTTATCTGATCAATGGAGGTTATTTTAATAAAACGCAAGGTCATGATTGAAATATCACTTCAAAAATTGTTAAAGTCATCAGCGGGTCAGATGAATCTGAATGTTCAGATCAAACTTGAAGAAGGTAAACTGATTACAATTTACGGCAAATCCGGGGCCGGTAAGAGCACTTTACTGATGTTGCTTGCCGGGCTTATGGATCCGGAGAAAGGATATGTGAAAGTAGGAGGGGAAATTTGGACAGATACAGACAGGAAGATTGTGTTGGCCCCGCAAAAAAGAAAAATAGGCTTTGTGTTTCAGGAATACGCACTTTTTCCGAATATGACAGTGAGGGAGAACCTTCTTTTCGCCCAAGAGAAAGGGCAGCCAAGTTCAATTGTTGACCAACTGGTAGAAATTATAGATCTGGGACAATTACAAAACAGGGAGCCAAACACCTTGTCGGGAGGTCAAAAGCAAAGAGTTGCACTTGCCAGGGCATTGGTTAGAAAACCCCGATTGCTGCTTCTCGATGAACCCCTTTCAGCCCTTGATCATGAAATGAGACTGAGACTACAGTCATACATACTGAAAGCTCATAGAGAATTCGGTCTTACTACCCTTCTGATAAGTCATGACGTTTCTGAGATTATTCGACTTTCAGATTTTATGATAGAACTTGATCAGGGTCAGATAATCAGACAAGGAGATCCTGCCAACCTGTTTACTCATGACAGAGTAAACGCTAAATTTCAATTTACCGGTGAAATCATAAGCATGGTGAAACAGGATTTTATTGTGATCGTTACTGTCTTGATCGGTAAAGATCTGGTTAAGGTGATCGCGAATGATCAAGAAGCAGAAGCTCTGGAAATTGGAGACAAGGTATTGATTGCCTCAAAAGCTTTTAATCCAATCATTCACAAGATAAGCTAGCGCAAATGAATGAAATAAAACAAGTGTTATATTTAAGTTAAAGTTCTTTTCTAATTGATCAATAATCTTTAATTTCAATTGTTGAAATTATATGTAAATAAAATTATTATGGGATTGAATAAGAATAAGTTAGACAGTAGTTTTAGATTATTTTTTACCAGCTGTATGTATGCACTGGCTTTTTTGTTGATGCAGCCTTCGGTATCTGCCCAAGGTGAAGAAACGGTGAGTTTCAGACAATATAAAGGTGCTGTGATTAATGCGAAAACGAAAAAATCATTGGAATACGCTTCTGTATCTGTGACCAATTCAAATATCTCGACAATTTCTAATTTAGACGGTGTGTTTTTGCTCAAGGTTCCTAAATCTCTGGAAAATGAACAGGTGGTGATCAGTTATTTGGGCTACCAAAATAAAATTATTTCTTTGAACTCCTTCTCTTCAGATGTAATGACATTTGCCATGGAAGAGTCGTTTGAAAAACTTCCAGATGTTAATCTGGTAGATGCTGATCCAATGATGGTCATTAAAAAAGTGATCAAGCAAAGAAAATTAAATTCGTATAATGAACCTATAATTGCAAAAGTATTTTACAGGGAATCCATTAGAAAAAGAAAAACATACGCCTCGCTTTCTGAAGCGGTTGTTGACGTGTATAAACATACGAGAGGGAGTCAAGGGGACTATGCAGTATTAGACAAAGTAAGAAAAAGTACTGATTACAGAAAGATCGATACCCTTGTGATCAAGTTACAGGGAGGCCCTTATAACAATTTAAGCATGGATATGATGAGAAATCAAGAATTGTTTTTCTCAGCTGATATGTTTGATATCTATACGTTTAGTTTTGACAAAATGATCAATATGGACAAAAGAAAGGTCTATGTGATCGATTTTGTTCAAAAGCGCAGCATGGTGGAACCTTTTTACAAAGGAAAACTGTATATCGATGCTGAGAGTTTTGCCTTGGTCAAGTCAGTTTTCGGGTTGAATCTGGAAAACCTCATCAAAGCGAAGAAGTTCTTTGTTAAGAAAAAACCAGCCAATGCTGACGTGATTCCTCTGGATACAAAATACATCATTGATTATAAACAAACCAATGGTAAATGGCATTACAACTATAGCCGTATCGAGTTAAGCTTTAAAGTTAAATGGGATAAAAAATTATTCAATTCGATCTACAATATTGCTATTGAGATGGCGATTACCGACTGGAAGGTTAACGATCAGGATGAAGCTGTAAGGAATAGAAATCGAATGAGAAAAAATGTAATCCTGACAGACAAGACCTCTGGTTTTTCTGATCCTGAATTCTGGGGAGAGCTCAACGTTATAGAGCCTGATAAATCGATTGATAATGCGATCAAAAAGATACAACGTAATTACGAAAAGAATCAGTCCTAGTTAAGGAAAGCTTTTAAGTTTTAATAAAATTTTAATAAAAAGGTAGGCTTTAATTTGTAATTTTCCGCCCGAAAAATTTTATTAAATGCTGTTTAACTTTTGAAAAAAATCTTCGCAATTTTTATGTTTTTTTCCTTTTCTGCAGGGTTATTGGCTCAGATTGACAATAACGATGTGGAGGAAACCAATGTGTTTCAGTACCAGCCTGAGGATAACAATGTGATGGAATTTGTGCCACTGGATGCGGAGGTCAAAGAGATAAAGTCAGAAACAGTCACTCTTTTTGGAACGCTAAAGGAGATTGCAGATAAATTTCCACCACATAGCGTTATTCCACAAAAGAAGCAAAGGAGTATGAGGGGCCTGAGTCAAACAGATAAAGATGTTCTCACGTCAAAATACTGGAACGGAAAGGATGTTAGTATCAATAAGTTTCAAACATCTTTGGAGCTTGGAAAACTGGAAACAAATTCAAAAACCATACGCATCATTTGCAGGGATCATAGTTATGTGGATGGAGATCGTGTCAAGTTATACGTCAATGAAGAAGTAATTCGAAGAAGTATTACTCTGAAGAGCGGTTATTACAGCGTTGACATCGATCTAAAGGAAGGATTTAACCGAATAGATATTGAGGCGCTGAATCAAGGGTCGTCAGGACCAAATACTGCTGAGTTCAAAGTTTTAGATGAAAACGGATCGCTTCTCGCCGATAAAGAGTGGAATATCCTAACAGGTTATGTCGCTACCTTAGTGGTGATTAAAAAATAATAAAACCTGTAGTTCCCCGAATGATTTAGAAAAGTTTAAAGGAACCTTCCTTTTGCGATATGAAAAGAAAACTGATTGTAATTTTTATTAAATTATTGCTGCTTGTAAGCCTTTTATTCGGGCTTTTTATAGGCTTTATTCATCTTGGTGTATTTGGCCATGTTTATTCGAAAAAGGAGCTGAAAGAATTTAAAAATGAAACAGCCTCACTTGTATTATCTGATCGGGGCCAGCTTATTGGTAAATTTTTTGCCGACAATAGAACTAATGTCGAATATATTCAGCTTCCGGAAGAACTTATACACGCATTGGTTGCAACAGAAGACGCCAGATATTTTGAACATGAAGGTGTTGATTCTAGGAGTTTATTGAGAGTATTGGTCAAGTCATTGGTCTTGCAGCAGAAAAATGCAGGTGGCGGAAGTACCATTACACAGCAACTGGCCAAAAATATGTTTGGAAGGCAGCACTACGGAATTCTATCCATGCCTGTGAATAAAACCAAGGAAATAATTTTGGCTTATCGCTTGGAAAGCATGTATTCAAAGGAAGATATTCTAACACTTTATTTGAATACGGTACCGTTTGGGGAGAATGTTTTGGGAATTGAAGCAGCGGCACACCGTTTTTTTAACAAAAGCGTAAAAAGATTAAAAATCGAGGAATCGGCAGTTCTTATTGGAATGCTAAAGGCAAATACGTATTACAACCCAAGATTGTATCCTGAACATGCCTTGGACAGGAGGAACGTTGTTTTTCGCCAAATGGAAAAATATGGGTATTTGACGGATAAAAGAACAGATGAACTTCTGCAACTTCCCTTGCTGTTGGATTATGCGAATCTTGAATCTGAAGGTCCGGCTAATTATTATTTGGTACAGATCAAAAAAGAAGCCCTGGCCATATTGGAGGACCTAAATAAACGATCTGATACGGTTTATGACCTTAAAAAAAGTGGTTTAATTATCCAAACAACCCTGGATTATGAATTACAGCAATACGCCCTGAGCGCTTTTGATTCTCATTTAGGAAAAATGCAGCAACGTATGAATAAGCAGTATGCTCAGGGATCTGATAAAGCCTTGCTAGATGCTTTGGTAAATAAGGAATTGAAAAGAAAAAAATTAGAAGAAGTTGCTCATATCAAAAAAAGGAGGGAAATATTTACCTGGAAGGGATTTTCTTCAGATTCGATTTCGGTTCGAGACAGTGTGTCTGCTAATTTAAAACTGCTGCATGCCGGCCTAATAGCCATTGACCCCAATGATGGATTTGTAAAGGCCTGGGTGGGGGGGATTGATTTTCGTACCCAGCCATATGATCAGATTTTTGCGCAACGTCAAACGGCTTCGGCTTTTAAACCGATACTTTATGCATCAGCCCTTGAAGAAGGGGCCATGCCTTGTCAATATCTCGATAACGAGGCGGTAATTCTAAAAGACTACGAGAATTGGCAACCTCAGAATTATGATCGCTCTTCTGGAGGAAAATATTCTACGGCAGCTTCCCTGTCAAGGTCGATGAATATCCCGACCGTAAATTTGTATTTTCAATTGGATTTTGACATCTTGAATGATACCTGGAAGTCTTTGGGATTTTCACAGGAACTGAGTGACAAACCTTCTATTGCACTAGGAACTGCAACGGCAAGTTTATATGAAATGGCCATCGCCTATTCAGCATTTGCCAATTCTGGAAAAAAGATCAATCCTGTTTTTATCAAAGAAATCAGAACTCAGAATGGACGCATCTTGTACAAGCACCCGAAAGCTGGTCAAAATGATCGAGTTCTTGAAGAATCAACCAGCGAATTATTGACCGCCATGCTGGAGAAAGCTGTGAGAGAAGGTACTGGAAGGGCGATGAATTCTGTTTATGGTCTTAGAAGTAAAATGGCCGGTAAAACAGGAACTTCCCAGGATTATGGAGATGCATGGTTTCTGGCCTACACTAATGATCTGGTTGTGGCCACAAGGGTAGGAGCAAGTTATCCTGTGATACACTTCAAAAGTGGTTCCAATGGTTCAGGCAGTGCGCTGGCGCTTCCAATTATTGGAAAAACCTTGCAAAAGGTTCAGAAAAATAATACGCTAAGGCGCAAATATCTTCGGGATGTAGCAATTTCTGAAAATGCGGCATCGGCCTTGGCTTGCCCGGATTATATTGATGATTCGGAAATTGAAAAATTCTTCGATAACATATTCAAGGATAAAAACATGACTTTTGAAAAGGCATCTAAAAAGGCTAAAAGACAAGCCAAAAAAGGGAAAAAGAAATCCTGGTTCAAACGCGTTTTTGGAAAAAAGGATTAACCCTTCATTCAAATGGACTAGGTTCTTAAACGTATCTCCCTATAAATATAACTACTAGCACATGTCGTTCATATGGAAATTGGCTCAATGATCTTGCAAACAACCGAAGCATCGTGTTTAAAATGCTTCGGTTTTTATAAAAGTATCAATTAAACATTTGAGACATTATGGCAATACCGCCAAAAAGAAATAAAAAGGCAAATGCAATGATAAATCCTATGATCCAAAGTATAAGGGTTCCTTTGGCCCAGTTCTTTTTGTGAATATTGGCGTCATCGCTAAAGGCCCATACCAATAACATGATGATCCCAATTAAAGGAAGGGAAGAAATAAAAATGGTCAACGCCCATTCTTTGGCGTCAAGAGTTCGGTTGTTGTCTAGTGCTTGCATATAGTTGGTCTTTAAATTTGAATTTCAGTAGTAAAGGTAAGTGATCTGAAGCCGTTTCAAATTGCTTCAGTATTTGGGCATCCAATTCTTTGATATAGTTTTTATTGTAAAAAATATAATCCAACCTTTCTGAAGGTGATTCTGAGCTGAAAGTATTCTTTCTAACCGAAGGGTCAAATGCTGCACAGCCGGTCTCGGGAATTTTCATAATTATATTGATACCAGCGTCATCAAAGTGGATGTCACTGTTAAAATCTCCAAGTAAAATTGTCGGGAATTTTTTAGAGTATTTATTATAAAGATTTTTTACCTGTTGCATTTGCAATTTCCGGGTTTCTTTATGATATGCCTCCAAATGCACATTGATGAGTATCAAGGTTTTGTTATTGATTCTAATTTTAGCGACCTGGGCAAGCCTGTCTATATAGAAACTGTCATAATAAAAAGGGTTAGATGCATTTCTTTTAAGTTCGATTCTCTCCAGTTCCAAAATAGGATATTTACTAAGAATAGATTGTCCGGAAAGAATTTTGCCAAAATGTACGGAAAATGGATAATAGGGAAAAGGAACATATTTTTTATCCCAGTTAATATTTCGTCCAGCATACGTATACCCGAGTTTACCCAGTTCTTTTTGCTGATCAATATGGTAGGATCTTTTTGAATCATAATCGATTTCCTGCAGGGCCAGTATATCAGCATCGGTCTTTTTCAATTCATAGATCACTTTGTTCAAGTTCTGATCGAAAAGAGATCTTGGTTTTTCAACAGGTAAATTATTCGACATCCCACTCAGATACCCTATGTTATAAGTGATGATGCTGTGAATCGAATCATTTGAAATACTGCTTGAAAAATCGTATTGCCTTGAGTCATTATAGTCGACCAGGCTCAAATTTGGAGAAGATGCCCAAAAATAAAAGCCTACCAGAATAAAGAATAGGCCCACGAGTGAATTGAATATTAACTTAATCTTTTGTCGCATTATTGAGGGAATGAATAAAAATTAAATATAATACATTTTTTTGAAACTAATTATTTGTATATTTGCAGCCCAAAAAATAAATGTAAAGTACATATGAAAGGAGGTGCCCCACTATGTTAATTATTCCGGTAAAGGATGGTGAAAATATAGACAGAGCGTTAAAACGTTTTAAAAGAAAATTTGATAGAACGAAGACAATGAGGACGTTGCGTGAAAGAAAGGAGTTTACAAAACCTTCAGTGTTAAGGCGTAAACAAATTCAAAAAGCCCAATATGTTCAAGCAATCCGAACTACAGAGGAGAAAGGTTAAGTTCTTCAGATAATAAAAAAAAGTCCCGCATCTGCGGGACTTTTTTTATGTTAATTTTTAAAATTCATGAGGTATTTTTCGTATTTTTGAATAGAGTGACTTAGGCTCACAAGAGCTTAGACTATTGAATTATTTATTGATAACTGAAGATCGATTTTGAGCATATCTCATTTTATAACCTATCTGGATTGCGAAAAAAAATATTCACCATACACTATTTTAGCATATAAGAAAGACCTGATTTCTTTTGAGGAGTTCTGTGAAAGAGAATTTCAAATAAAGGAGATTTCTACTGTTTCTTATACGATTATCAGAAGTTGGATCGTTGATTTGGTTGAGAATAGTATTTCAAACAGATCTATCAATAGAAAAATCAGTTCTTTGAAGTCATATTTTAATTTTTTACTAAAATCAAAACAATTAGAAGAACATCCCTTGAGAAAGCATAAATCTCTTAAGGTAGAGAAAAGGGTAAATGTACCGTTTTCAGAAAAGGAGATGAATGAAGTCCTTGATTTTTTTGATCAGGCAGATGATTTTGAGCAGGTAAGAGACAAATTGATTATTGAACTACTCTACACTACCGGAATGCGTCGGGCAGAATTGATTGGTCTAAAGGATGAATCTATCGATCTTTCGCAAAGTATTGTTAAAGTAGTGGGAAAAAGAAATAAAGAAAGGCAACTGCCCTTGCTGAATTCAGTGGCAGAAACCATAGAAAAATACAAAGTACTCAGGAAGGATATGAACAGAACATCTGACTCATTTTTCGTAACGAAAAAAGGAGACACTATTTATCCTACACTTGTATACAGAATTATAAATGAATATTTTAGTAAGGTGTCAGTTAAAGTAAAAAAAAGCCCTCATGTGGTGAGGCACTCATTTGCGACACATTTATTGAGCGAAGGAGCTGATTTAAATTCCGTAAAGGAATTGCTTGGACATTCCAGTCTCGCTTCGACACAAGTTTACACCCACAGTAACTTGAAGGATTTGAAAGTAATGTATAACCGTGCTCATCCAAGGGGCAATAAAAACTATTAACGTATGAAAATATCTGTTCAATCTGTTAATTTTAATATTAGCAAAGATTTAGTCAATTACATTGAAAAGAAAGTTAATAATCTGGAGAAATTCCACGACCATATTATAGGTGCGGAGATATTTCTCAAAGTGCAAAGTACCAGTGACAAGGAAAATAAAATAATTGATATAAACGTGAAGCTCCCAGGTGCCGATGTTGTGGCCAAAAAACACTCCAAAACATTTGAAGAAGGTGTTAGTCTTGCTGCTGATTCTATTAAAAGACAATTGGTTAAACGAAAAGAGAAATTAAGGGCATAATTATTTTAAAAATATAGTCAAAAAGTTTTGCAGAACTGATAAAACTTTTTACATTTGCAAACCGTTAGAAAAAGCGGTTTGTTTTTTTATGTTGATATCCGAGATTAGCAATTGAAATTTCTTTTGTTTTTTTTGGAATTTTTCTAGTAAAAAAGCCGATGTAGCTCAGCTGGCTAGAGCAGCTGATTTGTAATCAGCAGGTCGTGGGTTCGAGTCCCTCCATCGGCTCAGGTCTTTGAAAAAAATAGTGAAATTGAGGGGAGATACTCAAGCGGCCAACGAGGACAGACTGTAACTCTGTTGGGAAACCTTCGCAGGTTCGAATCCTGCTCTCCCCACAAGTTTGTTTAAGGTGAAAAAATAATTTAAGCGGGAGTAGCTCAGTTGGTAGAGCTTCAGCCTTCCAAGCTGATTGTCGCCGGTTCGAGCCCGGTCTCCCGCTCTAATTTCAACTTATTGATAGGTATAGTTGAAATGAATAAAACCTATTCCGGGTAATGTTGCGATTGAACCCGAAATACATTGAAAAGGAATCCGGTTTTTAAGAACACCTAAGCCGGTGTAGCTCAGGGGTAGAGCGTTTCCTTGGTAAGGAAGAGGTCACGGGTTCAAATCCCGTCATTGGCTCAATTATAGATGCTTCAAAAAATAGAATTAAACACGAATATATATATAACTAAGATTAAAATTTAACAATCATGGCAAAAGAAACTTTTGATCGTTCAAAGCCCCATTTAAACATTGGTACTATTGGACACGTTGACCACGGTAAAACTACTTTGACTGCTTGGCAGATAAAGGACTTTCTGAAGTGAAGAATTTCGATCAGATCGATAACGCTCCTGAAGAAAAGGAAAGAGGTATAACTATTAACACGGCGCACGTTGAATACTCAACTGCAAGCCGTCATTATGCACACGTTGACTGTCCAGGTCACGCGGATTACGTTAAGAACATGGTAACTGGTGCTGCTCAAATGGACGGTGCTATTTTGGTAGTTGCTGCTACTGATGGTCCAATGCCACAAACTCGTGAGCACATCTTATTAGGACGCCAGGTTGGTATTCCTAGAATGGTTGTGTTTATGAATAAAGTAGACATGGTTGACGATGAAGAATTACTTGAATTGGTAGAGATGGAAGTAAGAGATTTACTTTCTTTCTATGAGTATGATGGTGATAACGGTCCTGTTATTCAGGGTTCTGCTTTAGGTGCATTGAATGGTGAAGCCAAATGGGTTGATACTGTTTTGGAATTAATGGATGCTGTTGATACTTGGATTGAAATTCCTAAGAGAGACATTGAAAAAGATTTCCTGATGCCAGTTGAAGATGTATTCTCTATTACTGGTCGTGGTACTGTTGCTACTGGTCGTATTGAATTAGGTGTTGCTAACACTGGTGATTCTGTTGATATTATTGGTATGGGTGCTGAGAAATTGACTTCTACAGTAACTGGAGTAGAGATGTTCCGTAAGATTTTAGACAGAGGTGAAGCTGGTGATAACGTTGGTATCCTTTTAAGAGGTATTGATAAAGATCAGATCACAAGAGGTATGGTAATCTGTAAGCCAGGTTCTATTACTCCACATGCTAGATTCAAAGCTGAGGTCTATATTTTGAAAAAAGAAGAAGGTGGGCGTCACACTCCATTCCATAAAAATTACCGTCCTCAATTCTATGTTAGAACTACGGATGTAACAGGAACAATTAATTTACCTGATGGTGTTGAAATGGTAATGCCTGGTGACAACTTAACAATTACTGTTGATTTGCTTCAGCCAATTGCCTTGAACCTAGGATTGCGTTTTGCTATTCGTGAAGGTGGAAGAACTGTTGGTGCAGGACAGGTAACTGAAATTCTTGATTAATTATAATCATTTTCAGTTGAACTAAAAATTGGATATCAGGTGCTTCTTTATAGAAGCGCCTTATGTTCTTTTTAAAAAGTATGTTTTTAATTAAAATATACTGATTAATTGGGAGACAAATGACCTAAAGTAGAAGGTGCATTTTCTGACCATACGGGTGTAGCTCAGTTGGTAGAGCACTGGTCTCCAAAACCAGGTGTCGGGAGTTCGAGCCTCTCCACCCGTCCCGTGCGTAAAAATGATAACAATGGGTATAGTGAATTACATTAAGGAATCATTTGGGGAGTTGCAGCATAATGTAACTTGGATGCCAAGAAACGAAGCGCAAAAGAATACGGTATTGGTGGCAGTGTTTACTGTTATTTTTGCAATTGCTGTATTTGGTGTTGACAAGTTCTTTCAAATGGGCTTAGAAAAATATTTCAATATTTTTAATTAATATAATTGTATGTCTGATACTTCTGTAATGAAATGGTATGCCGTAAGGGCCATCGGTGGGCAAGAGAATAAGGTAAAAACCTATATCGAGAACGAAATTTCTCGATTGGGATTATCTGATTTTGTGAGCCAGGTGTTGGTACCAACAGAGAAAGTGATCCAGATCAGAAATGGTAAGAAATACCATAAAGAGAAGGTTTATTTCCCTGGATATATTATGGTTGAGGCGAATTTGAGTGGTGAGGTTCCTCACGTGATCAAATCCGTAACAGGCGTGATTGGTTTTCTTGGAGAAACTAAAGGAGGAGATCCTGTTCCATTGAGAAAGTCTGAAGTGAACAGAATGTTAGGAACAGTAGATGAATTAGCCGTTCAAAATGAAAATGTCGCAATACCATTTGTTCCTGGTGAAACAGTAAAAGTTATTGATGGTCCGTTTAATGGATTTGATGGAACCATAGAAAAGATAAATGAAGAAAAGCGTAAACTTGAAGTAATGGTGAAGATTTTTGGGAGAAAAACTCCTTTGGAATTAAACTATATGCAGGTTGAGAAAATATCATAAATGTTACGATATTATGTAAATGCATTAGCTTCCACTTAATGTGTTTTATTAATTAAAGTTAAAAAGATGGCAAAAGAAGTTAGTAAGGTAGTAAAATTGCAGGTTCGAGGAGGTGCGGCAAATCCGTCACCACCAGTAGGACCGGCATTAGGTGCTGCCGGAGTTAATATTATGGAGTTCTGTAAGCAGTTTAATGCTAGAACTCAGGACAAGCCCGGAAAGATATTACCCGTTGTAATTAATGTTTACAAGGATAAGTCTTTCGATTTTGTTGTAAAAACTCCACCAGCAGCAATTCAATTGTTAGAAGCAGCTAAAGTTAAGAAGGGTTCTGGAGAACCTAATCGTAAAAGAGTAGCATCCGTTACTTGGGATCAGGTACGTACCATTGCTGAAGATAAAATGCAGGATTTAAATGCATTTCAGGTTGAGTCGGCTATGTTGATGGTTGCAGGAACAGCGAGATCTATGGGAATTCGTGTAAAGGGGACAGCTCCAGTTAAAACAGCTTAAGAAGATGGCAAAACTAACAAAGAATCAAAAGGAAGCTAGAGCAAAAGTAGACCCTAATTCATCTCATGATGTATTGGCGGCTTCGACTCTGGTAAAGGAAATCACCAACGTAAAATTTGATGCAAGTGTTGATCTTGCTATTCGATTAGATGTAGATCCGCGTAAAGCGAACCAAATGGTAAGAGGTGTTGTAACCCTTCCAAATGGTACAGGTAAGAATGTTAAAGTATTGGCATTGGTTACTCCTGATAAAGAAGCAGAAGCTAAAGAAGCAGGAGCTGATTACGTAGGATTGGACGAATACCTTCAAAAAATTAAAGGAGGATGGACAGATGTTGACGTTATTGTCACTATGCCTAGTGTAATGGGAAAATTAGGTCCTTTAGGTAGGGTATTAGGCCCACGTGGTTTGATGCCAAATCCAAAGACCGGTACTGTTACTATGGATGTGGCTAAGGCTGTCAAGGATGTTAAAGGTGGTAAAATTGACTTTAAGGTCGATAAAACTGGTATTATTCATGCATCGATCGGTAAGGTTTCTTTTGACGCTGATAAAATTGCTGAGAATGCAAATGAACTGCTTAAGACCATTGTAAAGTTAAAACCTTCAACTGTAAAAGGAGTGTATATCAAGAGTATTTTCTTGTCTAGTACAATGAGCCCTGGAGTTGCAATAGATGCTAAAACAGTTTAATGCTGTAAATTTTTGAATTATGACTAGAGAAGAAAAATCGCAAGTAATACAAGATTTAACTGGCAAGTTGACTGATAACCCAGTAATCTATTTAGCAGATATCTCAGGATTGAATGCTTCAGATACATCAAATTTACGAAGAGCCTGTTTTAAAGCTAACGTAAAATTGGCAGTTGTGAAAAATACTTTGCTTGCAAAAGCAATGGATAGTAGTGATAAAGATTTTGGAGAATTACCAACCGTTCTTAAAGGAAACACTTCTTTAATGATGGCAGAAATCGGAAATGCTCCGGCTAGGGTGATCAAAGCTTTCCGTAAGGGAAAGGAAAAGCCAATTCTTAAAGGCGCCTATGTTGAAGAGGCTGTTTATGTTGGGGATGACCAACTGGACAACTTGGTTAACATCAAGTCTAAAGAAGAGTTAATCGGAGATATTATTGGATTGTTACAATCACCAGCGAAGAATGTTATTTCAGCTCTTCAATCAGGTGGCGGTAAGATACATGGTATCCTTCAAACTTTATCCGAAAAAGAATAAACACACTAATAAACTAAATAATAAAATTTAAACAGTAGAAAAATGGCAGAGTTGAAAGATTTCGCAGAAAAATTGGTTAACTTAACTGTAAAGGAAGTTAATGAATTGGCAAATATTTTAAAAGATGAGTATGGTATTGAGCCTGCAGCCGCTGCAGTGGCAGTAGCAGGACCTGCAGCTGGTGGAGAAGCCGCTGCTGAGGAAAAAACAGAATTTGATGTGATCCTTAAAGCCGCAGGTGGTTCTAAATTAGCTGTAGTTAAATTGGTTAAAGAATTAACTGGTTTAGGTTTAAAAGAAGCTAAAGGAATCGTTGATAGTGCACCAGCACCAATCAAAGAAGGTATCTCTAAAGACGAGGCAGAAGGTCTTAAAAAATCTTTAGAAGAAGCTGGAGCAGAAGTTGAGCTTAAGTAATTCGCTTAGCTATTAAATAACTAAGGTTTAGGTCTTTGGGGTAATGCCCCTTAGACCTAAACCATTTTGCATATATATTCGTTCTTATAATTTAATTTAAATTTTTCTCCATTGGCAACGAAACAAAAAACCCAAAGAGTAAACTTTGCATCAGCTAAATTGATTACCGAATATCCAGATTTCCTCGATATTCAAATTAAATCTTTCCAGGATTTTTTTCAATTAGAAACCAAATCTGATGAAAGAAGTGATGAAGGCTTATACAAAACCTTCATGGAAAACTTCCCTATTACCGATACTAGAAATAATTTTGTTTTAGAATTCCTTGATTACTTCGTAGATCCGCCAAGATATTCCATCCAAGAATGTATTGAAAGAGGTCTTACCTATAGTGTACCTCTTAAGGCACGATTAAAATTGTATTGTACTGATCCTGAACATGAAGATTTTGAAACCATAGTTCAAGATGTCTATTTAGGAGTGATTCCTTATATGACCCACAGTGGTACTTTCGTAATAAACGGAGCGGAAAGAGTTGTTGTTTCTCAGCTGCACCGTTCACCTGGGGTTTTCTTTGGCCAGTCTTTTCACGCTAATGGAACCAAGTTATATTCAGCCAGGGTAATTCCTTTTAAAGGTTCATGGATTGAATTTGCAACTGATATCAATCAGGTGATGTTCGCCTATATTGACAGAAAGAAAAAATTACCAGTTACAACTTTGTTCAGGGCCATTGGTTTTGAAAGAGATAAAGATATACTGGAGATCTTTGATCTTGCAGAAGAGATTAAAGTATCAAAAAGCGGACTTAAAAAAGTTCTCGAAAGAAAACTTGCTGCGAGAGTCCTTAAAACATGGTTTGAAGATTTTGTAGATGAGGATACCGGTGAAGTAGTGTCGATAGAGCGTAATGAGATTGTCCTTGACAGAGATACGATTCTTGAGAAAGACCATATAGAAGAAATCATTGAATCTGGTGCTAAAACTATTTTATTACATAAATTAGACAATGAAGCAGGTGATTATGCGATTATCCATAACACTTTGCAAAAAGATCCAACAAACTCTGAAAAAGAGGCTGTTGAACATATATACCGTCAATTGCGTAATGCAGAGCCGCCAGATTACGAAACGGCTAAGGGTATTATCAATAAATTGTTCTTTTCTGAACAACGATACAATCTTGGAGAAGTAGGTCGTTACAGAATGAATAAAAAATTAGGACTTGATATTGATATTGAGCAAAAAGTATTAACTAAGGAAGACATCATCACTATTGTAAAGAACTTGATCAACCTGGTCAATTCCAAAGCAGAAGTTGATGATATTGACCACTTGTCAAATCGTCGTGTAAGAACTGTTGGAGAGCAGCTTGCAGGTCAGTTTGGAGTTGGATTATCAAGAATGGCTCGTACCATTCGTGAAAGAATGAATGTTCGTGACAATGAGGTGTTTACGCCTATTGATTTGATCAATGCAAAAACATTGTCATCAGTAATTAATTCTTTCTTTGGTACAAACCAGTTATCTCAGTTTATGGATCAAACGAATCCATTGGCAGAGATAACGCATAAACGTAGGTTATCAGCACTAGGGCCTGGAGGTCTTTCGCGTGAAAGAGCTGGATTTGAGGTTCGTGACGTTCACTTTACCCATTATGGAAGATTGTGTCCGATTGAAACTCCTGAAGGTCCGAACATTGGTTTGATTTCTTCACTTGCAGTATATGCCAAAGTGAATAATTTAGGATTTATCGAAACACCTTACCGTAGTGTTAAGGAGGGTCATGTAGATATCACCGAGGAACCAATTTACTTAAGTGCAGAGGAAGAGGAAGGCAGAAAAATAGCTCAGTCAAATCTGGATTTGGATGATAAAGGAAATATTATTCTAGAAAAAGTAGTTGCAAGAGAAGATGGAGATTTCCCTGTAGTACCTGTAAGTGAGGTCAACTATATGGATGTTTCTCCTAACCAGATCTCTTCAATTTCGGCTTCGTTAATTCCGTTTTTGGAACATGATGATGCGAACAGAGCACTGATGGGATCCAACATGATGCGTCAGGCTGTGCCTTTGATGCGTCCAGAATCTCCAATCGTGGGAACCGGTCTGGAAAGAAGGGTTGCCGAAGATTCAAGAATCCTTATCAATGCAGAAGGAAATGGAGAAGTAATCTATGTGGATTCTGATAAAATTGAAATTCAGTACGAACGTTCTGAAGCTGATAAAATCGTAAGTTTTGATTCTGATATCAGAAGCTATAAGCTGATCAAGTTTCGTAAAACGAATCAAGGTACTTCCATCAACCTTCACCCGATCGTGAGTAAAGGTAGTAGGGTAGTAAAAGGACAGGTTCTTTGTGAAGGCTATGCCACAGAAAAAGGTGAACTGGCCCTGGGAAGAAACATGAAAGTGGCTTTTATGCCATGGAAAGGATATAATTTTGAGGATGCAATCGTAATTTCTGAAAGAGTTGTACGTGAAGATATTTTTACTTCTATACACATTGACGAATACGCGTTGGATGTACGAGATACAAAATTAGGAGCTGAAGAGTTAACTGCTGACATTCCGAATGTTAGTGAGGAAGCTACCAAAGATCTTGATGAGAACGGTATGATTAGAATCGGTGCAGAGATTAAGCCTGGTGATATCCTTATCGGTAAGATCACTCCAAAAGGAGAATCAGATCCTACTCCTGAAGAAAAATTACTAAGAGCCATATTTGGAGACAATGCAGGGGATGTAAAGGATGCTTCGTTAAAAGCTTCACCATCGCTAAGAGGTGTGGTTATCGATAAGAAATTATTCCAAAGAGCAATTAAAGACAAGGCAAAAAGAGTTAAAGACAAGGAAGAAGTAAACAACCTTGAAATTGAATTCTCTGTAGAATATGACAAACTGAGAAACGTATTGTTAGACAAACTTTTCGGTTTGATCAATGGTAAGACTTCTCAGGGAGTACAAAATGACCTTGGGGAAGAGATTTTACCAAAAGGGAAAAAATTCACTTTGAAAATGTTGAATTCGGTTGCTGATTTCGAACATTTGACCAAAGGAGTTTGGACTACAGATAAGGAGCTTAATGATCTTGTAAACAGATTAATACATAACTATAAGATCAAATTAAGTGATCTTCAGGGGTCGTTGAGAAGAAAGAAATTTGCGGTAACCGTAGGTGATGAATTACCTAAAGGAATTATTAAGCTTGCTAAGATCTACGTTGCGAAAAAACGTAAGTTGAAGGTTGGTGATAAAATGGCAGGACGTCACGGTAACAAGGGTATTGTAGCCCGAATCGTAAGACAGGAAGATATGCCGTTCCTTGAAGATGGAACTCCAGTGGATATTGTATTGAACCCGTTAGGGGTACCTTCAAGGATGAATATTGGTCAGATCTATGAAACAGTTCTTGGATGGGCCGGTCAAAACCTTGGAGAAAAATACGCAACACCAATCTTTGATGGTGCAAATATTGATGAAATCACGGCCTTAACTAGAAAGGCAGGAATTCCTGATTTCGGTCATACCTATCTTTATGATGGTGGTACAGGTGAAAGATTTGATCAACCTGCAACTGTAGGGGTGATCTATATCATCAAACTGGGCCATATGATTGAAGATAAGATGCATGCGCGATCTATAGGTCCTTATTCATTAATCACACAACAGCCACTTGGAGGTAAAGCTCAATTTGGTGGTCAAAGGTTTGGAGAAATGGAAGTATGGGCTCTTGAAGCTTATGGTGCATCTGCTACCTTAAGAGAGATCTTAACAGTAAAATCGGATGACGTTCTTGGTAGAGCCAAGACGTACGAGGCAATTGTTAAGGGTGATGCTATGCCTGAGCCAGGATTACCTGAATCGTTCAATGTGTTGATGCACGAATTGAAAGGATTAGGTCTTAATCTTAAGCTAGAGGAATAAACAACAATCCATGTCCCGTCGTCAGGCGGGACCACAATATAATTTTTACAATTTAATTCTATCCTTTACCATGGCAAGACAAAGAGAAAAATACACTGTAAAAAAATTCAATAAAATTACCATTGGTCTGGCATCTCCTGAAATTATCCTTGAAAAATCAAAAGGAGAGGTTTTGAAGCCTGAAACCATCAATTACCGTACGCACAAACCAGAAAGAGACGGATTGTTCTGTGAAAGAATCTTTGGTCCGATTAAAGATTATGAATGTGCCTGTGGAAAATATAAAAGAATAAGATACAAAGGGATCATCTGTGATCGATGTGGAGTAGAGGTAACAGAAAAGAAAGTTCGTAGAGACAGGGTTGGACATATTAATCTTGTTGTTCCTGTGGCGCATATCTGGTATTTCAGATCGCTGCCAAATAAAATGGGTTACCTTTTAGGTTTGCCATCTAAGAAGCTTGATATGATTATTTACTACGAACGGTACGTAGTGATTCAACCAGGTATTGCAAAAAATGAAGAAGGAGAACCGTTGCAAAAAATGGACTTCCTTACCGAAGAAGAGTATTTGAACATATTGGAGACTCTACCACAGGAAAATCAATATCTTGATGATCATGATCCGGATAAATTCATCGCCAAAATGGGTGCTGAATGTTTGATCGAATTGCTGGCAAGAATTGATCTTGATGCCTTATCGTATGAATTGAGACACAAGGCCAATACTGAAACTTCCAAGCAACGTAAGATGGAAGCTTTAAAACGTTTGAATGTTGTAGAGGCTTTCAGAGATGCGAATACCCGTAAAGAAAATAAACCTGAATGGATGATCATGAAGGTAGTTCCGGTGATTCCACCAGAATTGAGACCTTTAGTTCCATTAGATGGAGGTAGATTTGCTACTTCAGATTTGAATGACCTTTACAGAAGGGTGATTATTCGTAATAATCGTTTGAAAAGATTAATGGAGATTAAGGCACCTGAGGTGATCTTAAGAAATGAGAAACGAATGTTACAGGAATCTGTTGATTCATTGTTTGACAATACACGTAAGTCGTCTGCTGTTAAAACAGAATCTAACAGACCATTAAAATCACTTTCAGATTCCCTTAAAGGGAAGCAAGGGCGTTTCCGTCAAAACCTTTTAGGTAAACGTGTTGATTATTCAGCTCGTTCGGTAATTGTTGTTGGACCTGAATTAAGATTATATGAATGTGGATTGCCAAAAGATATGGCAGCTGAACTTTATAAGCCTTTTATCATCAGAAAACTGATTGAAAGAGGGATTGTAAAAACGGTAAAATCTGCTAAGAAAATTATAGATAAAAGAGAACCTGTAGTTTGGGATATATTAGAAAATGTTCTTAAAGGACATCCTGTACTTTTAAACAGGGCCCCTACCTTGCACAGGCTTGGTATTCAGGCTTTCCAACCTAAATTGATTGAAGGTAAAGCAATTCAACTGCACCCATTGGTTTGTACTGCATTTAATGCGGATTTTGATGGTGACCAGATGGCGGTTCACCTTCCTTTAGGGCAAGAAGCAATTCTTGAATGTCAATTATTGATGCTTGCTTCTCATAATATTTTGAATCCTGCAAATGGTTCACCAATTACGGTACCATCTCAAGACATGGTTTTAGGTCTGTATTACATGACCAAGGAACGTATTTCTACGCCTGACTTTAAAGTCAAAGGTGAAGGAACAACTTTCTATTCATTAGAGGAGGTAAAGATCGCTTTCAATGAGAAAAAAGTGGATCTTAATGCGAGTATAAAGGTAAGAGGTAAAGACTTTGACGAAAACGGAGAATTAGTTACAAAGATTATCAAAACTACAGTAGGTAGAGTACTGTTCAATGAGGTTGTTCCTGAAAAAGCAGGATATATCAATGATGTATTGACCAAACGTTCTTTGAGAGATATCATCGGTGATATTTTGAAAGTCACTGACGTTCCTACCACTGGAAAGTTTCTTGATGATATCAAGAATATGGGATATAAATTCGCCTTCCAGGGCGGCTTGTCATTCAGTTTGGGTGATATTATTATTCCTGAGGAAAAATATGATATGATCGATGCTGCCAACAAACAGGTAGATTCTATCATGGCTAGTTATAATATGGGTATGTTAACCAATAAGGAAAGATACAACCAGGTTATTGATATCTGGGGATCTACCAACAACAGGTTGACTGAATTATCCATGAAACGCTTAAGAGAAGATCAACAAGGATTTAACTCAGTGTACATGATGCTTGACTCGGGAGCAAGGGGATCTAAAGAACAGATCAGACAGCTAACGGGTATGCGTGGATTGATGGCAAAACCTAAAAAATCTACTGCTGGTGGTGGAGAGATTATTGAGAATCCGATTCTTTCTAACTTTAAAGAAGGATTGTCAATTCTCGAATATTTTATCTCAACTCACGGTGCGAGGAAAGGTTTGGCGGATACGGCGTTAAAAACGGCTGATGCGGGTTACCTTACAAGAAGACTGGTTGACGTAGCACAAGATGTTATTATCAATCAGGAAGACTGTGGTACGTTAAGAGGGCTGGAGGTAAGGCCATTAAAAAATAATGATGAGATTGTTGAATCTCTCGGTGAAAGAATTTTTGGTAGGGTTTCACTACATGATGTATTCATTCCGACTACGGATGAATTGATCATCGAAGCTGGTGAGTTGTTCACTGAGGAATCTGTGAAGAAAGTGGAAGCGGCTGAGCTTGATGCAATTGAGGTGCGTTCTGCCTTAACTTGTGAAGCGAAAAAAGGGATATGTACAAAATGTTACGGGGTAAGTTTATCAACGAACAACATGGTTCAAAGAGGAGAAGCTGTTGGGGTTGTAGCCGCACAGTCAATTGGAGAACCAGGTACACAGTTAACACTTAGAACCTTCCACGTGGGTGGTATTGCCGGAAACATTTCTGAAGACAACCGAATGGTGGCGAATCACGGAGGAGAACTTGTGATTGATGATCTGAAAACTGTTGATGGATTAGATAATGAAGGAAATCCTGTTAAAATCGTGATTTCAAGAACTAGTGAATTTAAGATTTTTGATAAAAATTCAGGTATCGTCTTAAGTACAAATAACATTCCTTATGGTTCACATGTTTTTGTAAGTGAACAAACCAAAGTGAAGAAAGGGGATGTAATATGTCAATGGGATCCTTATAATGGGGTGATCGTTTCTGAATTTGGAGGTAAGGCTGTATTTGAAGATGTAACTGAAGGAGTTACTTACCAGGTTGAGATGGATGAACAAACTGGATTTAAGGAGAAAGTAATTTCTGATTCTAAGAAGAAAAGAGTGATTCCAACCTTACTTGTTCAAACGAAAAAAGGAGAAACACAAAGAGCTTACTCTTTGCCGGTTGGCGCGCATTTATTAATTGAGGAAGGTCAGAAAATTGATGCTGGACAGATCTTGGTGAAGATTCCTCGTAAGTCTGGTAAAGCAGGTGATATTACAGGAGGTCTTCCAAGAGTAACAGAATTGTTTGAAGCAAGAAACCCATCTAATCCGGCAGTTGTTTCAGAAATTGATGGTGTTATTTCATTTGGTAAGATTAAAAGAGGAAACAGAGAGATCATCGTTGAATCTAAATTAGGTGATGTTAAAAAGTATTTGGTGAAGTTATCTAACCAGATTCTTGTTCAGGAAAATGACTTCGTGAAGGCTGGAATGGCATTGTCTGACGGAGCAACTACGCCAACTGATATCTTGAATATTATGGGGCCTGCGAAGGTTCAGGAATATTTGGTAAATGAGATTCAGGAAGTATATAGACTGCAGGGAGTAAAGATTAATGATAAGCATTTTGAAGTTGTTGTACGACAAATGATGCGTAAAGTTAAGGTGATTGATTCAGGAGATACCATTTTCCTTGAAAACCAATTGGTGCATAAGAATGATTTCATGGAAGTGAATGATACTATTTACGGACTGAAGGTAATCGAAGATGCTGGTGATTCCGTGGACTTAAAAGAAGGACAGATCGTTTCGGCAAGAGCACTGAGAGATGAGAATTCTATTTTACGTAGAAATGATAAGAATCTACTAGAAGCACGTGATGCTTTTCCCGCTACTGCGGAACCAATTTTACAGGGTATAACAAGGGCTTCACTTCAAACGAAATCATTTATTTCGGCTGCCTCATTCCAGGAAACAACCAAGGTACTGAATGAAGCTGCGGTTAGTGGAAAAGAAGATTATCTTGAAGGATTGAAGGAGAATGTAATCGTAGGTAAGAGAATTCCTGCCGGAACAGGAATGAGAGAATACGATCATATTATCGTTGGTTCGAAAGATGAAATAGAAGGATAAACATAAAGGCACGAGTTATCGTGCCTTTTTTTTATAAAAATTTTAGTGATGTCAAAAGAAACAAATCAAAATCAGTTAAATATTGAGATAGATGAGAAAACAGCTGATGGTACTTATGCAAATCTGGCCATTATCAATCACTCTATTTCAGAATTTGTTGTAGATTTCATCAACGTGATGCCGGGATCCCCCAAGTCAAAAGTGAAATCAAGGATCATTTTAACACCTCAGCATGCTAAAAGACTTGCTAAGGCTTTGGCAGAAAATATAAAGCGATTTGAAGCTAATAATGGTGAAATTAAAGATTATGAGCAACCTCCGATGCCATTGAATTATGGCCCGACAGGTCAAGCTTAAATGTTATAAAAAACGGGTTGTTACCCGTTTTTTTTTATTTTAGCCAAATGAATTTCCCGTCAAATCTTATTGATAAACTAGACGCTCGCCACCTTAATAATAGTTTAAGAAGCCTGCCGAATCAAAAAGGACTCATAGATTTTGCTTCCAATGATTATCTCGGATTTTCCAGTGATGGGGTTATTTACGATCAAGTGATGGAAGAGATGAAATCCCATGATCCTAATATCGGCAGTACAGGTTCCAGATTACTCTCTGGTAATTTTGAATTTCACGAAGCTCTGGAGCTCCAACTTGCAGAGTTTTTCCAGGCCGAAGCTGCCTTGCTTTTCAATTCAGGTTATGATGCGAATATTGGATTGTTGTCTACTGTTCCTCAACGGGGAGATCGGGTTTTTTACGATGAATTTTCACATGCATCCATAAGAGATGGAATAAGGCTATCCAATGCGAAAACCTTTAGCTTCAAGCATAATGATCTGCGTGATCTAAGGAATAAAATTGAAAGAACCAATGCAGAAGGCGAGGTTTATGTTATTGTTGAGTCTGTGTACTCCATGGATGGTGATTCTGCCCCATTAAAAGAACTTGCAGATTTATCGGATGAGTTTGGTCTGCAATTGATTGTTGATGAAGCCCATGCTACAGGAGTCTATGGATCCGGGGGCCAGGGAATGGTGATTGAACAGCAATTGGAGTCATTTGTCTTCGCAAGAATTCACACCTTTGGGAAAGCTGTGGGATGCCATGGAGCTTCTGTAGTTGGAAGTCAAAAACTGATTCAATACCTTATTAATTTTGCGAGGTCATTTATTTATACAACGGCCATGCCTTTATACGGCGTATTGACCCTAAAATATGCAATTTTGGCCTTGGCGGAGACAAAGAAAAGGGAGCTTTTAGAGCGAAACATATCTTTCTTTAGAGAAATAACCACTGAATTAAAACTGGATAAAATTTTTATCAAAAGCACCAGCCCTATTCAAAGTTTGGTCATCGCTTCACCTAAAAGAGTCAAGGATATATCTATGAAATTGAGAGCTCATAATTTTGATGCAAAATCAATCCTAAGCCCCACTGTTCCTTTAGGTAAGGAGCGTATTAGGTTTTGTATTCACAGTTATAATACTTCTGCTGAGATTCGGGAAGTTCTTTTTTTATTGAGTACTTTTGCCTAGATTTTTTAAGTACTTCATGAATAAATATTTTATCACTGGTATAGGTACAGATGTGGGTAAAACGGTTGTTTCAGCCATTGTTGTTGAGGCTTTGGAAGCTGATTATTGGAAACCTGTACAAGCTGGAGAATTACATCATACAGACACTCATAGCGTCAAAGACCTTGTTTCTAATTCTAAATCAGTAATGCATGATCACAGTTATGCGCTGCAAACACCTATGAGCCCCCATGCCGCAGCTGCTATAGATGGTGTGGATATTGATCTGTCTTTTATAAGGCCGCCGGAAACCGAAAACCTTCTGGTCATTGAAGGAGCCGGAGGTTTATTGGTTCCTCTCAATGAGCAGGAAACTATTCTTGATTTAATCAGAGAGGATTACAAAATTATTGTGGTATCCCGACACTATTTGGGGAGTATTAACCATACCCTTCTTACTTTGAGTGAATTGAGAAAAAGTGGCTTTACGGTATCCGGAATTGTATTCAATGGTAAGACGAATTCGAGTACAGAAAGCATCATAAAAAAAATGGGAAATGTAAAGGAAATAGGAAGAATTGATGAAGAAGCATGTATCGATAGAACCATAATTAAAAAGTACGCAGAATTGTTTAAACCACGACTTGAAGCCTTATAATGAATTTTAGAGAAAGAGACCAGAAGCATTTATGGCATCCCTTAACCCAGCATAAATTGCACCCAGACCATTTGCCTATTGTAAAAGCTAAAGGTGTTTGGTTATATGATGAGGACGGGAAACAATATATTGATGGGATTTCGAGCTGGTATACCTGTATGTACGGACACTGTCATCCACAGATCATCTCACCTGTTAAAAAGCAGCTAGAGGTTTTGGATCAGGTGGTTTTTAGCGGTTTTACCCATCCTCCGGCTATCGAATTATCTGAAAAACTGATGGCCATATTGCCTTCAAAAATGGCTAAGATATTTTTTTCAGATAACGGTTCCACTTCGGTGGATGTCGCCATTAAAATGTCTTTACAGTATTATTTTAACAGAGGGGAAAAAAGGAAAAGAATTATTGCCTTTGACAATGCCTTTCATGGAGATACCTTTGGTGCCATGTCGGTATCAGGACTATCTGTTTATAATGGACCTTTTGAGGATTTTCTATTGACTGTTGATAGGCTTGAAGTTCCGGATGAAAATAACATAACTGCCCTTTTGAAAAAATTCAAGGCTATGTTGGATACAGGGGAAGTAGCAGCCTTTATCTATGAGCCTTTGGTACAAGGTGCCGCTGCCATGCATATGTATCGTCCAGATCATCTGGAAATGCTTTTAAGGATGGCCCAGGACGCTGGGGTGCTAACCATTGCAGATGAGGTGATGACAGGTTTTGGAAAAACAGGAAAGAACTTTGCTTCAGAGTATATGATCTCACAGCCGGATGTGATTTGCTTATCAAAATCACTCACGGCTGGAGTTGCCCCAATGGCACTGACTTGTTGCAGTCAAAAGGTTTATGAAGCCTTTTATGATGATGAGATTAGCAAAGGTTTTTTTCACGGGCATACCTATTCTGCGAATCCGTTGGCCTGTACAGCGGCTATAGCAGGTTTGGATCTTCTCCGTTCGGATGAAATTCAAACTGCTATTAAAAATATCCATAAGCGTCATCTCAAATTTGAACAATATATTAAAACCCATAGTAAGGTAAAACAAACCAGGGTTACAGGAGTTATTTTGGCACTGGATCTTGACGTTAAAATGGATCGATATGGGAAATTGAGAGACGAGCTTTATGCCTTTTTCATGGAACAAGGTGTTTTTCTAAGACCATTGGGTAATACGATCTATACACTTCCACCTTTTGTTATATCTAACAGTGAATTGAATCGTATTTATGAAGTAATGGAAAAATCTTTAGAATTAATCTGACATGAAAAACAAGATATCCATCGTTTCAATGGCATCAGTATCGGCCCTTGGAGTCTCGCAAGATGAAATCTGGAGGCATTATAAAGAAGGCAGATCTTTAATTCAAGAAAAAGATTTTAGTAAATTTTCGGCTTTAGTAAGTGAAATAAGCGACAGACATAAAGATGCTATAAAAGAACTTAGAAAAATCAAGAATTATAAAGATCTCGATCCGTCGGTTCTAATGGCGATCTTTTGCTCAAGGATGGCCTATGAAAAAGCACAATGGAAGGATAAAGAATTTGGGATAAACATAGGTTCGTCAAGAGGGGCCACCCGTTTGTTTGAAAAGTATTTTGAAGAATTTAGTGAAAATGATAAGGGCCTTGTCAATACCTTAAGCTCGCCAACCACAACCCTTGGCAATATTTCATCCTGGGTAGGACATGATCTTCATACCCAAGGTCCGGTGATAAGTCATTCTATTGCCTGCTCAACGGCTTTACATGGTATTTTGAATGGCATTGCCTGGATCAACAGCGGCATGAGTGAGCGTTTTTTGGCGGGTGGGAGCGAAGCTTCTAATACGGCTTTTACACTTGCTCAATTGAAGGCCTTAAAAATCTATGCCAGAGATAAAAATGACTTCCCTTGTAGGAGCCTGGATATGGAAAAATCTATAAATACCATGGTTCTTGGAGAAGCGACTTCCGTATTCTGTCTTGAACGAGGTGTGCAAAAATCAGCTCTTGCCATAGTTCAGGGCATTGGGTATGCCACGGAGCCCCTGAAGCACAATATTTCAATTTCAACACATGCAGATTGTTTCCAACGTTCTATGAAAATGGCCTTAAATGAAATGGACTCAAAAGAGGTGGATGTCATCGTGATGCATGCTCCTGGAACCATTAAAGGAGACAGTTCAGAATTCAATGCAATTAAAAAAGTGTTTGGCGATGATCACCCGGCGCTGACTTCAAATAAGTGGATCATTGGTCATTCTCTAGGTGCCTCAGGAGGAATGAGTCTTGAATTGGCGATCCTGATGATGCAGCAGCAGGAGTTTATTGAAGTTCCATTTGGCAGCTTTTCAAAAAAACCTAAACAGATCAATAAGGTCATGATTAATGCTGTTGGTTTTGGAGGAAATGCGGTTAGTATATTACTTTCTTTAGATTAATAACCTGAACTCAGGTTAATACATAAGGTTTCCGTATTTTTGATTTTTTAAAAATTTCCACATGAATAAGTATTCCAAACAAGAGATCGTAGATATATATAATAAGCCACTTATGGAGTTGGTATATGAGGCTGCCCAGGTGCATAGAGAATTTCACGATCCATCAAAAATTCAGGTCAGTACCTTGATCTCGATTAAAACAGGAGGATGCCCCGAAGACTGTGGTTATTGTCCACAGGCTGCAAGGTATCATACCCAAATAGAAAAGAATGATCTATTGCCTTATGAGACAGTGATCAATCTTGCGATAAAAGCTAAGGAGAATGGGTCTTCACGTGTTTGTATGGGAGCTGCCTGGAGGAATGTAAAAGAAGGTGAGGATTTTGAAAGTGTTTTGAAAATGGTGAGTGGTATTAGTGATCTTAATATGGAAGTTTGTTGTACACTTGGGATGGTTACTGAAAGTCAGGCAACACGTTTGGCGGAGGCTGGTTTGCATTATTATAATCACAATTTAGATACTTCTGAAGAATATTATAAAGAGGTGATATCTACCCGAGGGTATGAAGACAGACTTGAAACCCTTAACAATGTTCGCAAAAGCGCATTAAAGGTTTGTTCGGGAGGTATTATTGGTATGGGGGAACGTATTGAAGATAGGGCAGGGATGTTATTGAGTCTTTCGACACTTGATCCTCAACCCGAATCAGTACCGATTAATGCCCTTGTTCCTGTTGAAGGAACCCCTCTTGAAGAACAACATGTTGTACCCGTGTGGGATGTGATCAGAATGATTGCAACAACAAGGATCGTAATGCCCAGAACAACAGTACGGTTGTCGGCGGGAAGAACAGAAATGAGTACAGAGGCTCAGGCCTTGTGCTTTATGGCCGGAGCTTCGTCTATTTTTGCCGGTGAAAAATTATTGACAACTCCCAATCCGGGAGAAGATAAAGATGCGCAGATGTTCGAACAGCTGGGTCTCACCCCAACTGAAAAGAAGAAGAACGATACCGGTAAATTCAAGATTAGAAGGTCTTTGGTTGAAGCCGGGGAAAAGCAAAAATGGAGCAGACCAGGTCATGTGATCGAAAGAAACATGGAGGCTACGCAAAAGGCCAAGGAGATCCGAAAGGCCTTAAAAGAAGATTAAGCTTTTTGTAGTCCAATAGGCTGTTTTAAAGATCTTTAGCTGCCTTTTACGAAATACTTATAATTTTGTGCAGCCTTGTACTGCAATTTGTATCACAATCTCTCCTTGTAGATATTTTGTAATGCAGATGTATATGCCCGACTAAAACTGCAAACCTTGAATCAAATGAAAACACACTTTAGTATAATTGCCTTGTTTCTTAGTTTATTTGTTTCCGCACAGATCAACTCAGACCATTTGCTAGTTGGCGAAATCGCCCCCGATATTGTTGGAAAGGATCAAAATGACAAGCTTATTAATTCTAAAGAATTATTGAATGAGTACAAAATTTTGCTCATTTTCTATCGAGGAAATTGGTGTCCTTATTGTCAAAAGCATTTGAGCTCATTGGAAACTCATCTAAAGGAATTTCAAGATAAAGGGGTTTTTGTAATTGTTGTAACACCCGAAAAAGTTGAAAAAACTCAGGAGACAGGGAATGAATTTAATAACGATTTTTCTATCATACACGATGTGGGTAATAGGATTATGACAGCCTATAAAGTAGCCTTTGAAGTTGATGAGCAAACTGTACCGAACTATTATGAAATAATCACCGAGAGAATTGATGAGTATAATTCAGATAATAATAATGTGTTACCTGTTCCGGCTACCTATTTGATTGATCAATCAGGAAAAATTTCTTATGTACATTACGATCCCGATTATAAAAACCGATCAGATCTCAATGAAATTTTAAAGTCCTTATAAAAAAACACCTGTCCAATTTAATGAACAGGTGTCTCTAGTTTACTAACAATACAACTCCATTATTTCATTACATCATTACATCATTACATCATTATCTCATTGACATCCTACATCATACCTGGCATACCACCACCACCCATTGGAGGCATTCCTCCGGCAGGGGCATCTTCTTTGATATCAACTAGTGCGCATTCAGTCGTAAGAATCATTCCGGCAACAGAAGCTGCATTTTCCAAAGCAATACGAGTCACTTTAGTTGGGTCAATGATCCCTGCTTTGAACATTTTTACAAATTCTCCGGTTTTGGCGTTAAATCCGAAATCATTTTTACCTTCCAATACTTTAGAAACGATAACAGACCCTTCATGACCTGCATTCTCAGAAATCTGACGAAGAGGCTCTTCGATAGCTCTGGCAACAATCTTTACACCAGTTGCTTCATCCAAATTATCCGTTTTCAAGTTTTCAAGTTTTGATTTTGCTCTAACAAATCCAACACCACCACCAGCTATGATTCCTTCTTCTACAGCAGCTCTTGTTGCGTGTAAGGCATCATCAACACGGTCTTTTTTCTCTTTCATTTCAACCTCACTGGCTGCACCTACATACAACACAGCTACACCTCCTGCTAATTTAGCAAGGCGTTCCTGAAGTTTTTCTTTGTCGTAATCAGAAGTTGTAGTCTCAATTTGAGCCTTGATCTGGTTAACTCTTCCTTTGATTGTGTCAGTATCTCCTGCACCGTTTACAACAGTCGTATTGTCTTTGTCAATAGTAACTCTTTCAGCTGTACCCAACATGTCAATTGTTGCATTTTCAAGGGTAAATCCTCTTTCTTCTGCGATTACCGTACCTCCAGTCAAAATAGCAAGGTCTTCAAGCATAGCCTTTCTTCTATCTCCAAAACCAGGTGCTTTTACAGCGGCGATTTTTAAAGATCCTCTTAATTTATTTACTACTAAAGTGGCAAGTGCCTCGCCATCGATGTCTTCTGCAATGATCAATAAGGGTTTACCCGATTGTGCTACCGGTTCAAGAATAGGTAGTAAATCTTTCATCGTCGATATCTTTTTGTC
>RCNB010000433.1_pt1 | contig 41787 bp, 28 predicted proteins | sample 2041321 | NCBI WGS metagenome assembly RCNB01 (sample SAMN09708232, study PRJNA481090) | Marine sediment metagenome, whole genome shotgun sequencing project.
TATGGCAAAGGAACGTCCAGGCAGCTAGTTGATACCCTGGCAGGAGATAAGCTCTTTGAAAATCAGGAGGGGTTATTTATTGAAGTAAGCGAAAATTCGGGAATTTTTCAAGGAAAAATAGGATATGGATTGGGCCTCGGAGTGAGTGATCTTAACCATGATGGATATCCAGACCTCTACATCGGAAATGATTTTTTCGAAAATGATTACTTATATATAAATCAAAAAGACGGCACCTTTAAGGAATTAATATCTGATAACCAGAATAGCGTGGGGCATACCAGTCATTTTTCAATGGGAAATGATATAGCTGATATTGATAATGATGGATGGACAGATATCGTTTCTCTGGATATGCTTCCTCAAGACTTACACGCCTATAAAACTTCTGGAAGAGAATATAATAATTCAGTTTACGATCAATACTTGAAAAATGGTTACCGCCCACAATACATGCAAAACATGTTATTGCACAATCAAAATGGCAATTTCTTCGAAGAGACGGCATTTGCTTCTGGTATTTCAGCTACTGATTGGTCCTGGTCACCTTTAATTGTTGATCTAGACAATGATGGCCATAAGGACTTGTTTGTTTCAAATGGAATCCTTGGCGCCACAAATGACATGGATTTTATCAATTTTATAGCGAATAAAAAGATTCAGGAGCAGCTTAAAAACGGTATGGAGGAAAAAGATCTCAAGTTTACAGAGCAGTTGCCACAACGTAAATTATCAAATTATTTTTTTCGAAATAATGGGGATCTAAGTTTTACAGACAAGTCCTTAAACTGGTTTCAAGAACTTCCTTCATTCAGTAACGGGAGCACTTATGCGGATTTAGATAATGACGGGGATCAAGATCTTGTGGTAAATAATGTCAATTCAAAAGCATTCATCTTAGAAAATAAAACAGACTCCTTCGGAAATCAATTTATTAAAATCAAATTCAAAGGGTCTGAAAAAAATACTATGGGCATTGGTTCTAAAATAAAGGTCTTTACAGATACTTTATCCATTTACCTTGAAAACTATAGCACACGGGGTTATCTATCAGCTGTGGCGCCCGAAATGACGGTTGGAATCGGCCCTAGAGATATGGTTGACTCCTTAATAGTCATCTGGCCTGACGGTAAATCTCAGAAATTATTAGCAATAAAGTCAGGAACAACGCAAGTTTTAGATTATAAAATGGCTTCTAGTGAAACTTTGATAACAAAATCATCAAAGGCTGAATTACTGAGCTCCTCTCCTATTTCACTTAACTATAAGCATCGTGAATTACCATCCTATGAATTTGGTCGGGAGCCATTAATCCCATACTCAAAGGGTGCAGAAGGGCCGAAGGTATCCGTTGGAGATGTTAATGGGGATGGCTTAGATGATATTTATATTGGAGGCGGAAAAAAACAGGTAGGTGCTCTCTATCTGCAGACTGAAAATAGTTCTTTTGTAATCACTCAACAACCCGATTTTGAACTGGTCAAAGACAATGAGGAAACTGACAATTTATTTTTTGATGCTGACAACGATGGAGATCTAGATTTGATTGTAGTATCTGGAGGAAATGAATATCGGCGAGGACCAGAATTACGTCCTGTGCTCTATCTCAATAATGAGGTGAAATTTGAAATCAGTACAACCTTTCCTGACATCGAATTAAATGCCTCTGTAGTCAAATCTGCGGATTTGGATGCTGATGGGGATCAAGATTTAATTATTGGTGCAAACGCAAACCCAAGAAAATTCGGTAGGTCAGCAAAAAACTATGTTCTTTATAATGATGGAACCGGCCATTTCGAAGACCTTAGTGAGTCTAGATCTGCATCTTTTTCAGATGCTGGATTAATCGAGGATATTCAAATTACTGATCTCAACAATGATGGTTTACCGGATATCATTGCTGTTGGTCATTGGATGCCTATCTCTATTTTTATGAATTCGGATCAAGGATTTCGCCTGATGCCAAACAGCAACTTGGCTAAAACTCATGGTTTATGGAATCACATACGGGTAGCCGATTTTGACAAGGATGGAGATCAGGATTTCATAGTTGGTAACTGGGGCCAGAATACAAGACTTCAAGCAAGTATTGATCATCCGATGCAATTATATATGGCTGATTTTGATCTCAATGGAAAAGAAGAAGCAATTCTCACCTCTTTTCAACAGGGTCAGGAGACTGTCTTTTCTTCTAAAGATGAGCTCTCAAAACAAATACCTTCTATAAATAAAAAGTTTTTATCGTATACCGATTTTGCCAATGCTGAATTCAAAAATTTATTCGATAAAAAAACATTGCAAAAGGCAACATTGAAAACAGTATATGACTTGTCAAGTTGTTATTTTGAAAATTTAGGCAATGGTGAATATAAAAAACATACCCTGCCATTTCAAGCTCAATTATCGTCTATAAAAACAATATATTTGGATGATTTTAACCGTGATGGATACATGGACGTATTGGCTGCAGGAAATGACTATGGAATAAGTACACAATTGAGTCGATTAGACGCCAGCCATGGGATTCTACTAATAAATGACAAAAATGGTTTCTTTACGATCGATACTGAAAACTATCTGAATATTCCGGGTGAATCAAGAGATATTGCAGAGATATCAATCCAAGAGAAAAAATACTTGATCATAACTTTAAATGATGCTAGACCTCTATTCCTAAAAATGAATAATACAAATGACTAATTATATCGCTAAAATGAAAAATTTCACTTCACTGATTCTCCTATTTTCTCTCCTTTTATCCTCATGTGAGAAAACTGTGAATGAGGAAAACACGCCAGACGACAAATTCGCACCTTTGTTCAGTCTTATGTCACCTGAAGAATCTGGCTTTGACTTTACAAATAAAGTAGTGAATCAAAAAAACTTTAATATTTTCAAATATAGAAATTTCTATAATGGCGGAGGTGTTGCTATTGGTGACATCAACAATGATGGTTTAGCAGACATCTATATGACGGCTAATATGGGCCCCAATAAATTGTTTTTGAATAAGGGTAATTTCCAATTTGAAGATATCTCTGAAAAGGCTGGTATTACCGGGAATAAACCATGGTCTACCGGAGTGAATATGGCTGACATCAATGCCGATGGGCTTTTAGACATCTATGTGAGTAATGCCGGGAATATGGAGGGTAATAATCATGATAATGACCTTTATATTAATAATGGTGATTTGACTTTTACTGAATCTGCTGCCACCTACAATTTAGCCAAAACTGGATTTAGTACTCATGCCACTTTTTTTGACTATGACAAAGATGGAGATCTCGATGTTTACATCTTAAATAATAGCAACATTCCTGTCCGTAGCTTAGGTTATGCTGAACAAAGGGAAGTAAGAGCTCAAGATTGGGAAGGAGTTCCAGATATTTTCAAAGGGGTTGGTGATATGCTTCTTGAGAATAAAGATGGTGTTTTTGTTGATGTAAGTGAAAAGGCGGGAATTTACGGCAGTCTTATCGGGTTTGGACTCGGTGTAATGATCAGTGATGTAAACAATGACTTGTACCCTGATATCTATGTATCAAACGATTTTTATGAGAGGGATTATTTGTATCTGAACAACCAGGATGGTACTTTCACAGAGGATATAAAAAACTGGGCCTCACATCTATGTCTTTCAGCTATGGGTGTTGACATGGCAGATATTAATAATGATGGATTGGCAGATATTTTTATAACGGATATGTTACCGGAAGGAGATCAAAGGGTAAAATCTGTTATGGAATTTGAAGGCTATAATATATTTAAACTTAAACAGAGTAAAGATTTTCACCAGCAATACATTCAAAATACACTTCAACTTAATAATGGGAATGGCTCCTATTCAGAGATCGCTCATTATAGCGGCGTCTCAGCCACAGATTGGAGCTGGTCAGGTTTACTGTTTGACATGGACAATGACGGTTATCGAGATATTTATGTAACCAACGGGGTGAATCATGATTTAACTGACCTTGATTTTGTAGATTTCTTCGCCAATGAGATTATTCAGAATATGGCTCTTACAGGAAAAAAAGCTGCTATTGATTCAATTATTGATAAGATGCCCATTTCTCCACAACCTAATTATGCATATAGAAATAATCATGATATTACCTTTAGCAATGAAACGGCTAACTGGGGATTTGACCTGCCAAGTCTTTCCAATGGAGCGGCTTACGGAGAGGAGATCTTGACCTAGTCATCAACAATGTAAACATGAAAGCCTTTCTGTATAAGAATAATTCTGATAATTTAACCAACCATAATTATCTCAAGTTAAAATTTGATGGAAAAGAAAAGAATCCATTCGCAATTGGAACCACTGTTAGATTATTTTATGATAATTCAGTCGTTCTGCAGGAATTAATTCCTTCAAGAGGGTTTCAATCATCGATGGACTATGTAATGACCATTGGACTTGGGGAGACAAAAACTATAGATTCAATTAGGATCATTTGGCCTGATGATAAAACTATAAAACTTACAAATGTATCGGCTAATCAGTTCCTTACTTTTGATCAAAAAGATGCCACAGATACATATAAAGTTCCTAAACAGAAGAAAATCAAAACATTATTAAGTGAAATCTCTAATGATAACCTGATTTCTCATGATGAAAACAATTTCAACGATTTTGATTTTGAAGGGCTCATTTCTAAAAAACTATCCCAGGAAGGACCGGCGATGGCTATTGGAGATATTGATGGTGATGGCAACGAAGATGTTTTCATAGGCGGTGCCAAAAATCAAACGGGAGCTATTTACCAGCATATAGGAAATGGTCGTTTCCAGATTACGAAACAGACGGCACTTGGATCGGATAGCTTTTTCGAAGATACAGCTGCATCATTATTTGATGCGGATAGTGATGGAGACCTTGATCTGTTAGTCGGTTCAGGAGGAAATCAGACCGGGGAAGAGAGAAGTTATAAAATTAGATTATACTTAAATGATGGTAGAGGAGTTTTTACAAAATCTGATATTGCAATATCTTCTAATTTTAAAAACATCTCTGTAATTAGTCCTAATGATTTTGACAATGATGGCGACATTGATGTATTTGTGGGCTCCAGAAGTGTTGTAGGTGTATATGGCCTCGACCCAAATCATCTGTTCCTTGAGAATAATGGGGATGGTACTTTCTCAGATGCTACTGAAAGATTGGCCTATGATTTAAAAAATGGAGGTATGGTTACAAGCGCCATTTGGACGGATATCAATAATGATCAAAAAATGGATTTGATCACTGTCTCTGACTGGGGGACTCCACGTATATACAGAAATAGTGGCAGGCGTTTATCCTTATTATCTACCGATCTCGACGATCTTCATGGCTGGTGGAATGTAGTTGAAAGTGCAGATTTAGATAACGATGGGGATATGGATCTTATTTTAGGAAATCAAGGATTAAATACACTGTATAAGACAGAGGCCGATAAGCCAATGAAAATGTGGGTGAATGATTTTGATAATAATGGAACTTTTGAACAAATTGTAACAAGAAATATTGACGGTAAAGATTATCCAATTCATATGAAGAAGGAGCTCACTAACCAAATGGTATCTCTCAAAAAACAAAACTTAAAGGCCTCCGAGTACGCACAAAAAAGTATTGATGAATTATTTCCTAAAGAAGTTTTTGAAAAATCAATCATGAACAAAACAACCCTTGGGGAATCAATCATTGCTATTAATGAAGGGGACGGGAAATTCAAGGTTAAAAATTTACCCAATTGGGTGCAATTGTCATGTGTTTGCGGGATCACTTGCACTGATCTTAATAATGATGGCAACCTTGATTTAATACTTGGTGGAAATAATTTTGAATTTAAACCGCAATATTCTAGAATTGATGCCAACTATGGAAGCGTGTTGCTAGGAAACGGAAAAATGGATTTTGAATGGCAACAATACAATGCCAGTGGTTTCTTTATAAAAAATGAAATTAAGCACATTGGGCAGTTCAAAGATAAAAACAATAAAACATATATCATTACAGCAATAAATGATGATAAACCTAAGATTTATAAAATTGAAAAATAGACATCCTATCAGCCTTTTGGTTTTTCTGTTGCTACTTGGTTGCAGTGAAATAGAAGGTGAGCTCTTCAAAAACCCTCCCGCAGAAGAAACGGGTATTGATTTTGTCAACACAATCACCGAATCGGATGATCTTAACATCCTCGATTACTTGTACTTTTATAATGGGGGTGGCGTCGCCCTGGGAGACATCAATAACGATGGTTTAACAGACATCTTTTTTACCGGAAATCAAGTAAAAAACCGCCTGTACCTCAACAAAGGAAATCTGAAATTTGAGGATATCACCACAAAGGCAAAAATTGCGGGAAATAGTTCATGGAACACAGGTACTATTATGGGAGATGTAAACGGAGATGGGCTTTTGGATATTTATGTCTGTGCAGTAGTAGGGCTCAATGGTTTTAATGGTTTCAACGAATTATATATCAATAACGGGGATCTTACATTTACAGAGAGTGCAGTCAAATATGGTCTCGATTCAGAGTCTTATAGTTCATCTGCGGTTTTTTTAGATTATGATTTAGACAACGACCTGGATATCTATATTTTGAATCACGCCGTTCATACCCAGGAATCGTTTGGAAGATCCGATTTGAGGGAAAAAAGAAATTACCAAACAGGAGACAAGCTGATGCGCAATGACAATGGCGTATTTACAGATGTCAGCGAACCGGCAGGCATATATGGCGGCGTTAATGGATATGGGTTGGGTGTTGCTATAGCCGATTTTAATCAGGATGGATATCCTGACATCTATGTAAGCAATGATTTTCATGAAGATGATTATTATTATCTGAATAACGGTGACGGAACATTTTCAGAAAAGCTCAAAGATTATTTTGGCCATACTACCCGTTTTTCTATGGGCAACGACGCAGCCGACATCAATCATGATGCATGGCCTGATATTCTTTCGTTGGATATGCTTCCGGAAGATGAAACCATTTTAAAATCATCGGACGGTGATGAAAGCCTGCAAATTCTTGATATCAGGGTAAAACAATACGGTTACCATTATCAGTTTACGCGCAACATGTTACAAATCAACCAACCCAACAGCAATTTTGTGGAGACAGCTCTTCTTAGCGGTGTGGCGGCGACAGACTGGAGTTGGAGTGGTTTATTTGCCGACTATGATCAGGATGGAGAGCAAGATCTTTTTATTTCAAATGGTGTTCCAAAACGACCCAATAATCTTGATTTTATAAAATTCATATCAAATGACCAGATCAAAAATAAAATTAACAATTCCCGACTTGTTGATCAGGAGGCCATCGATATGATGCCTTCGGGCAAAAGCCATAATTATATTTTTAAAGGTGGGCCTGATATTATTTTTGAAGATAAATCCGGAGATTGGATAGTTAAGGATTCATTGATCTCAGGAGCCACAGCTTTAGGAGATCTTGATAATGACGGAGATCTAGACATAGTGATTAATAACATCAATGAACCTGCATCTTTGTATATTAATAAGACCAATAACAAAGCCAATTATCTCAAAATAAAGTTTGACTTTATGGCCCCCAATACAATGGGTATAGGAACGAAGGTATTATCATATCATCAAGGACAGCTTCAATACAAAGAATTGTACACCGGCAGAGGTTTCCAGTCATCTTCTGAAACATTGATTCATTTTGGCTATAAAAACACAACCCAAATAGATTCTTTACGGATTATTTGGCCAAATCGTACAACTCAATTATTAACTAATATAAAAACAAATCAAAGCCTCATCCTTAGTCCCAAAAACACAGTACCCTATGATTATGATCAACTTCAGCCAAAAAACAAGCTTCTATTTGCCAAATTGAAAGATAATTTAGGCATTTCCTATGAGCACAAAGAAAATCGATTTAACGATTTTAACAGACAGAAGTTAATTCCTTATAAGGTTTCCGAACGCGGACCAGCAGCGGCTGTAGGTGATTTAAATAATGATGCGCTTCCAGATATCTTTTTTGGAGGATCCAATGGCAAGCCATCAAAGGTCTACATTCAGAAGGATTCTGTATTCATCGAACAAAAAATACCCGAAATTCTGAACGATTCACTCAAAGAAGATATATCAGCAATCATTGCTGATTTTAGTGGGGATGGAAAAAAAGATCTTTTTATTGGATCAGGAGGGGCAGGATTTCATATCAACACAAAACCACTTCAAGACAGTTACCTGATCCAAAACGACACAGGGTTTCTCAAGGCCCAATTACCAGAATATTTTGGAAATGTATCGGTCATTAAGGCCAGTGATATTGATCGGGACGGTGATTTGGATCTTTTCGTGGCCAGTCATGTGGTTTCCAATGATTTTGCTAAAATTCCAGAATCATACCTGCTTATAAATGACAATGGACAATTTGTACTTCAAGAACAGCCGGAATTGAAAAATACTGGAATGATTACGGATGCTGTCTGGACAGATTTTGACTCGGATGGTTTAGACGATCTAATTGTGGTAGGTGAATGGATGGAACCAATTTTCTTCAAAAACAATCAAGGTAACTTGCTAAAAGTATCAATGATGAATCAGAGCCTGAACGGACTCTGGCAGAGCATTTATCCTTTTGATATAGACAAGGATGGAGATCTTGATTATTTATTGGGAAACTGGGGAGCCAACACTAAATTTAAGGCCAGCTCCAAATATCCCATGAAGATGTACTATAATGATTTTGATCAGGATGGCAAGACTGAAACCATTATTGCCATTGAAAAAGAGGGGAAATATTATCCTTTATCTGGTCTAGATGAGCTAAGTGGACAAATGGTTAAGTTTAGAAGAAAATATACTACTTATAAGGATTTTGCCGGAAAAACAATAGATCAAATTTTTGACAAAACTATTATGGATAAAGCAACAGTTTTTAACGTTGACAATTTGCATTCGGGCTACTTAAAAAATGTACAGGGGAAATTTATCTTTGTCCCATTCCCGACAATCATGCAAGTTTCTCCAATTACCTCCTTTCTCAGTTTTGACTTTGACAAGGATGGTCAAAATGAAGTGCTTGCAGCAGGAAACTATTTTGGCATAAAACCTTTTCATGGAAGGTTTGATTCTTTTGCAGGTGCATTGATCAAAAATGAAACTGACATCCAATTAGGCAATCGAATTGGACTTGACTTTACTGAAAAAGCAGTTAGACGCCTAAATATAATTGAATTGAAAAATAAGCCTTATTTAATGGTAACTGTCAATAATGGTATGACTGAAGTCTATGAATTAATAAATTATTAAAATAAAAAAATGAAAAATCAATTATTATTTTTTCTCAGCCTAAGCTTATTGATTGGATGCGCCAAAAAAAGTGAACCAATCATAATCACAGCTGATGATTTTCATCACTCGGTGGATAAAGTCGGAGAAATCATGGTACATGACATTTTTTCTCCACCGGTAGCGAGCAGGGTTTTTGCGTATCCAAGCATCGCTGCCTACGAGATAATTGCCAGGGATAATGATACATATCGTTCTCTTGAAAACCAATTAACTGGTTTGACGGCAATTCCAGAGCCTCCTTCCGATCAACCTATCAATTTTCAGCTCGCTGCCTTGATTGCACACATGGACCTAAATAAACGACTTATTTTTTCAGAAGAAATAATCGAGGCGTACAGAGATAGTTTATATGAAGTTTGGGGAAACAAAAATTCTAATGAATTCAAAGCTTCAAAGATCTATGGCCTGCAAGTGGCGGCACATATTTTTTGGTGGATGGATCAGGATAATTACAAACAAACGAGAACAATGTCAAAGTTTAGCGTTGATACTGACGATCCTTCTCGATGGCAACCCACGCCTCCCTCCTATATGGATGGTTTAGAGCCTCATTGGAACAAAATAAGACCTTTTGTAATTGATTCTGCCGCTCAATTTAAACCTGCACCTCCTCCTCCATTTAGCATGGAAAAAGACTCTGACTTTTACAAAGAATTAAAAGAAGTTTATGACATCAGTAATGAGATTACCAAAAGTGGTGATGAATCTGAAGAAGTAGCCATGGCCCAATTCTGGGATTGTAATCCTTATGTTTCTGTATCCCGGGGCCACCTGATGTTTGCGATAAAAAAAATTACCCCTGGCGCCCATTGGATCGGCATTACTAAAATTGCCTGCAGACAAAATAATTATGATTTTGACGACACGGTTTATGCCTATGCTAAAACTTCTATAGCCATAGCAGATGCGTTTATTAGCTGTTGGGATGAGAAATATCGCAGTAATCTGATCAGGCCAGAAACCCTGATTAATCAATATATTGATGAGGCATGGAAGCCTGTATTACAAACGCCTCCTTTTCCTGAATATGTAAGTGGACATTCAGTCGCCTCGGGTGCAGCAGCAGTTGCCTTAACTGATATTTTTGGTGATAATTACGCGTTTGCTGATGATACTGAATTGCCCTATGGATTACCTGTGAGAAAATTTGAATCTTTTAATGAAGCTGCAAATGAAGCTGCCATAAGCAGAATGTATGGGGGGATTCACTATCGTACAGCCGTCGAAATAGGTATAAACCAAGGAAGAGATGTTGGCGAATTTGTCGTTAAAAATTTGAATATGTTTAATTAGATAAAATTATGTTGAAAAAATATATCTTAATTCTTTGTGTGCTATTATCCGGATTCTTGGTTTGGTACTTTTTTCTTAAACCTTATGACTATTTAGTTACTTTCAAAGCCAAGACCACTCCCGGAGCAATCAACCAAAGTCTTAAATTGTGGAATACTTCGCTAGAAGGAGCCAGAATTGAGAGTTCAGAGGATATCTTAGTTCTTAAGCAGGTTGTTCCTTATAATGATTCAACATTTCTATATCAGTACAAAATTGAAGCCATTAACGATTCAACATCGATAGTTAAGGTGTATGTCACTGATATGGATCATAGTTTCCAAAACAGACTAACACATCCATTTTTTCACACAGATTTTGAAAAAAGGGTAAAGAAAGACCTTACGACTTTCAATGAGAACTTAAAAGAACATATATCCAGATTCAAAGTGAAAATTCAAGGTGAATCTGAAATAAAAGAAACTTATTGTGCTTTTATCAATATAGAATGCAGCCAGTTCGAAAAAGCCTTGGGTATGATGAAGAATTATTCGATGCTGAGCAGTACTTTACTTGGTAACAACATTGAATTAAATGGAAGACCCTTCATAGCTGTGAACAATTGGGATATAAAAAATGATTCTATCAAATTTGATTTTTGTTTTCCGGTTAAAAAGAACGATTCATTGTTTCAACATCCGTCGATATCTTTCAAAACAATAAAGAGAAAAAAAGCTCTTAAAGCCATTTATAATGGAAACTATATCACATCAGACAGAGCCTGGTATGCCTTGCTGGATTATGCAAACAAAAACAATATCAATGTTGAACACAAACCATTTGAGGTGTTTCAAAACAATCCGAATATGGGAGGAGATGAACTTCAGTGGACCACCGAAGTTTATATGCCAATAATCGAAAATTGATTACTGGTTTTTAAGAATTCAACAAGTGTGTTTTAAAAAAAAAGCCTCTGCAAATGCAGAGGCTTTTTTTGTTTTCGATAAGTATTAAATTAAAGCTCCTTGATTTTTATGTTTTTGTAAGAAACGAGGTTGTCGTGATCTTGAAATCCTATTTTACCAGGACCAGGACTTGCAAATTTCTCATATTCAGCGAATTTACTCTTAGAAACCAAATCTTTCCATTCTTCTGAATTTGTGTCATAACTCACCACCTTGGTTCCGTTTAGCCATTGCTCTATCTTCCCGTTATTTTTAATAATACGAACCTTATTCCAATTGCCATATGGCTTAACACGAATAGGATCAGCAGGTATCAGATCGTATAAATCTCCAGCCCGATGTTTGTAAATAAGCCCGTCTTTATGCCCGACATTATCCATAACCTGCATTTCAGGACTAGTTTTCCATATTTCATCGAATTCCGGAACTTCTTTAATTGTATAAAAAATTCCGTTATTACCTCCTTTAGAAATTTTCCATTCGAGGTTGAGTTCAAAGTTTTCATATGATTCATCGGAAACAATATCTTCACCTCCATCCTTTATTTTATCAGTGGCTCCAATTTCGATTTTTCGATCAGCAACAAAGAACTGAAATCTGTCTCTTCCCTCGAAAACGAGTGCTCCTTCTTTCGCTACCCATTTCTTTCCAATTGTTCCCGGCTTAAGATAAGTATGCCATCCATCGGTGGTCTTACCATCAAACAATAATTTCCAACCTTCTTTTTTCTCAGTTTTAGATAAGGTATTATCTGGTTGTGAATCAGCACCTGATGTTTCATCATCACCTTCCCAAGGCATCGCAGTTAACGCATCAAGATTATTAAAAACATTATCAGGAACCACTTCGTAAGTCTCTCCGTCTTTTGACCATTCCAAAAGCAAATAAGGACTCATAGTACCTGGAAAATATTCAAATTCAAATACTGTTGGGCCGGCATCAAGATACATGCTTTCATTATTGACCTCCTTCTTATTAATTTCTTCAATCTTAACGAGTTCCTTGTTATTAAGTCGAAATAATAATTTCCCATTATTTGTTAGTCGGAAGAAATACTTACCTGCTTCCTGAATGTTAATACTTCCCATTCCATGCACATAGTAATTATTTTTTTCTTTCCAAAATTGGGCAGCCTCAACCAGGTTCAAATTCACCAGCAGTTTTCTTTCCGTTAAAACGTTTGGATCTATATCATCTGGTATTTCGGTATTATTTACATCTATAAAAATAGCCTCATATACGCCTGTTTTTTCTTCAACAGCGGCTTGTTCTTGCTTCTTTTCATTCTTACATGAAATCACAGTGAAGGCAATTATAAAAATGATTATTAATTTATTCATAATTAAAAATATTATTCATTCATTTCAATTTGTCACATTACGCGATGCTTCTCGGTAAATCAATTCTAATCGATGTTTACCTTAGAACACTAAACGCAAAGCTTAAGCTACATTTCCTTGATTTTTATATTTCTAAACCATACATCATCACCGTGATCTTGAAGTCCAATGAGACCTTTTGAAGCAACATTAACCCAGTAGGTAGGAAATTTACTTCCAGCGATCATCTCATTCCACTCAGGTGTCCATAAATGGTATTCCACCACCTTTTCACCATTTTGTTTGTGAATAACGGTTCCCTTATAAACAATGATCTCAACCTCGTTCCATTCCCCGGCCGGTTTGGCATTTTGTGGTTTTGCAGGAATAAGATCATACAATGAACCAGCTTGATGATTGCCATCAGTTCCAAGTTCTGCGTCTATATGTCTTTCATTATCCAGTACTTGCATTTCGGGAGCAGTTCTCCATATTTTATCTTTTTCTTCTTGTGCCAGATAAAAAATACCCGAATTACCTCCTTCTCCAATTTTCCATTCGAGTTTTAGTTTAAAATTTTCGAATACTTTATCATATATAATATCTCCACCGTTTACTGCTCCGGCTTCACCTCGGCCCGATTCCTTACTATACATGGTGCCATCAACAACTTGCCAATTCTCAGGAAAACTTTCCTGCTGGTATCCTCTCCATCCTGTAGAATTTGTTCCGTCAAATAACAAGGCCCATCCATCTTCTTTCTCAGCTTCCGTCAAACTATTAGGGGCAGCCACTTCTTCAACTTCTACTACTTCTTCAGCAGCTTCTTCTGCAGGTGCTTCTTTTTTGGCGCCACCTCCACAACTCACCATAAATGAGGTAGCTGCAATCACTAGGGCCAATGCGAATATTCTTTTTTTCATTTTATTTGAATTTTATTAAACTATGATTCTAGATTATTTGTTTGATTTGATTCTTGATAAACAATGAACCTTAGAAATTTTCATATAGTAAAATTATGATAAAAACTAAGGTTCATTATGTTCTCAAATTATTCCTGTTACTTATTAAGGCATTTCAGGTAATTCCCAGCCATCTCTGTAGGTGTGCTTGACAAGCTCCTCAGAATAGGCAAGGGCATTCATAGGTTCTGTGTATTCCTTGTTGAATGTTGGATGACCCTCATGAATTTCAAATCCATCTTTAATGATATTTGTGATTTTTTCATCTGCTCCTATATTGGTAAATTTCATGTTTTCACCATCCCATTCAAGTGTCTTATTAAGATCCTGAAGACGAACAGCTAATACACCCATTACGACCATTTCATTAAACGGACCTGCTTCTGCAAAATCAGACGTACAAGGTTTTCTGTTTTCAGGGCTTTCTTTACAAGCTCTAACCCAGTCGGCTTCATGAGCACCTTTGTTCCAAGACAATCCTGTTTCTTCTTCCACGCGTCTTTCGGTTTTAGCAGGATTCACTTTTTTACCTGATAGCAATTCAGGCTCAACTCCATAACAACCTACATGAAGAATATCTTTCGTACCGTAGAAGTAAGTGCCTCCACCGCTCTTATTTGGGTTCTTACCCGCTGGCCAGTTGTCTGGTAATTCTGGTTTTATTCCACCATCATACCAATGAACGTCAACTTCAGGTAATTTAATACTACCGACACTTCCTCTTTCAGGGAATGTTAACTTGGCGGCCTGAGCCACCGGAGCAGAATCATTCAGCAATAAAGAAGAACTAGCCTGAACCTCAGTAGGATAACCTAATTTTAATCCTTCAAATACAGGATGAAGAACATGACAAGCCATATCTCCTAAGGCACCTGTGCCGTAGTCCCACCAGCCTCTCCAGTTCCATGGGTGATACACCTCACTGAACGGACGCATTTTGGCTGGCCCTGTAAACAACTCCCAGTTTAGTGTATCCGGAATAGGATCTGCATTTTCAGGTGTATTTAATCCTTGAGGCCAGATTGGGCGATCAGTAAACGATTCAACCTTTACCACATCTCCCAGAGCACCACTCCAAAGAATTTCGCAAGTCTCAGCAACACCTGCACCCGAAGCTCCCTGATTACCCATTTGAGTTGCCACTTTGTGAGTTGCAGCCAGTTTGGTCAATAATCTGGATTCATATACTGAATGTGTTAATGGTTTTTGAAGATATACATGTTTTCCCATCGTCATGGCATGGGCAGCAGTGAGGGCATGGGTATGGTCGGCTGTTGCAATAACTACTGCATCAAACTGATCTTCCATTTCCTCATACATCTTACGCCAATCCCAGTACTTTTTCGCTTTTGGAAATTCCTCAAAGGTACCTTTAGCGTACTTCCAGTCAACATCGCACAAGCCCACAATATTTTGTGATGTTAAATTTCTTAGGTTAGTTAATCCCATTCCTCCAACGCCAACACCAACAATATTTAATTTATCACTGGGTGCTACATGACCTAATCCGCTAACAGCAAAGGAAGGTACAATCGTAAATGCTGCACTTGCTGCCAGGGTCCGGTTTACAAAATCCCTTCTGGAAATTGAACTCTTTTTTTCATTCTTACTCATAATTTTATAATACTTAGTTAATTAGAAAAAATCGGTGATCTATAAATGTTTACAATCGAACCCAAATTCATGGCTAAGACAATTTTATCAACTCCTCTGGTGAAAATAATATCATATTTCCAACTATCTGATTCTTAGGGCTGCTATGACTTGTATTTTTTTTCGTAAAACGTAAATATACTAACTTATCCTTAAAAATCTTTGATTCTGAATCAGAAATATAACTCCTTCCAGGCTTAATTTATTCCTTTTCAACCTTTATATCAACATGAGGGAATACTATTCTAATTCTCTGATCTTGATATTGCGAAACCAAACCTTATGACCGTGATCCTGAAGTCCTATATGTCCGGTTTGGTGAACTCCAAAATTCTCCCATCCTTTAAATTTCGAATGATACACAAGAGCCTCCCACGCCTCACCATTGACCGGATATCTAATAATCTCCTTTCCATTAAGCATAACACTTCCTTGATTATTCTTATGATCAATCCGAATCAAAAAATGATTCCATTCGCCCGCCTTATTCATCAAATCTTTATCTGGCCCTACGATTCCAAAAATGGCCCCTGACATTTGCTCGTTGTCATTAAAATCTGCAATATTCGTATAATCCCTAATCTGAATTTCGGGGGCAGTCTTATAAGGAACCACGTATTTTTCATCTTCAAGTATCCCATAAAAAACACCAGAATTTCCATCTACAGAGATCTTCCATTCCATAGATAGTTCAAAGTTTCCAAATTGTTTATCTGTAACCAGATTGTTCATGCCTTGATTCTTGCCTGGATCAGGCACGTAAAACATGACGCCATCTTCAATCTTCCATTGTTCAGAAATTGTATCTGTCAAATAAGTATGCCAGCCATCAAAACTTTTGCCATCAAAGAGGTAGGTCCACCCTTCATCGGCAACGACCTCTTTCACGGATTGGACGTCTTCAGAAGGATTGTTCTTTTGTTTACATCCCCAAACCAAGGTAATAATCGAGATTAGAATTACATATTTTTTCATGCTGATACTTTTATTATTTACTTTACACTTCATCCAGGGCTTTCCAAACATTCCCTTCTGCATTCGAGGCAACAGTCTGTTCGATGAAATTCATACCCCTTACACCATCTGTGATGGTCGGAAATTCTCCTGGGTCATAGGCTTCACCCTTTATGGCTTTTGCGACTCCTTTATAAATATTGCCCATCGCGTCAAATATTCCCTCCGGATGTCCGGGCGGTAATTTTGTTCCATCTAATGATAAGTCGCTGTTGTATACATGTCCTGGTTTAAGAATCCTTAAAGGCTTTCCGTCTTCCATAAGATACAGGTAATTAGGATTTTCCTGTTCCCATTTTACACCGGCTTTCTCGCCGTAAATTTTCACTATAAAACTATTCTCTTCCCCAGTGGCTATTTGACTCGCCCTGATCACACCCTTAACTCCATTAGAACAATGAATAAGTACAGTGCCATCTATGTCCATTTTATTATCCTCATACAGGTAATTCAAGTCAGATAGTACTTTGCTAATCTGCAGGCCCGACACAAATTCGATCATATCAAAGGCATGGGTTCCAATATCACCAATACAGCAACTTATTCCAGACTTTTCAGGTTGAAGACGCCAGGTTGCCGCTCTTTTCACAGGATCATGAATCACTGGATTGATCCATCCCTGATAATATTGAACATCTATTTTTTGAATCTTCCCCAATTGCCCTTCTTCTATCATTTTTCTCATTTGACGAACCATCGGATATCCTGTATAGGTATACGTAACGGCAAAAACAGTATTAGAAAGTTTCTGAGTACGTTTTAAAACCAGTGCTTCTTTATAAGAAGTAGTCAAGGGTTTTTCACAAATAATATTAAAACCATTTTCCAACAGTTTTTTTGCCATTGGAAAATGAAGAAAATTAGGTGTTAGAATTGAAATTACCTGCATCCTTTGCTTTTCAGGTAATCTCACCTCTTTGCTTACAAGTTGGTCAAAATCCTTATAAATGCGGTCAACAGGGATACCAATTTTTTCAGCGAAACCAACATTCTCCTCCCAAACAGGATTAAATACGCCTCCTACTATTTCATATTGATCGAACATATGTGAAGCTACCCGATGAAGCACCCCGATAAGAGAGTCTCCTCCACCTCCTAAAATACCCAGCCTGATTTTTGCACTCATATCACTTTATAAAGTAGCTGGACTATTTTAACTGCGCAGCTGATTCAAGCAATAATTTTTTTGTAGCATTGATTCCATCTATTTCAGACAAATTCTCACCTTCATATTCTACGCCAATAAAACCTGTATAGCCAGCATCTTTTACAATCTGTAGTATTTTGACATAATCCATTTTTGGCTGATTGCCGTTTTCGTCAAAATCATAAGCTTTCGCGCTCACTGCTTTAGCATAAGGCATCAACTCACCAACCCCTTTATAAATATCATAAGGATCTTCGCATTCTATGCTATTGATTGATCCATAACCCTCGGTCATACAGAAATTACCAAAGTCTGGTAAGGTTCCGCAATTTGGCATATTTACCTTAGTCATTACCTCAGCCAACCATTGTCCGTTAGAAGTATATCCACCATGATTTTCTACCAATACATTGATTCCTTGTGTAGCCGCATAGGTAGACAAAGCTGTCAAACCTTTTACTGCTGCTTCAGCTACTTCTTCATAAGTTCCTACTCCATGTGCATTCACTCTGATAGAATGACACCCTAAAAATTTCGCGGCATCAACCCATTTTTTGTGATTTTCTATGGTCTGTGCCCTTTCTGCATCGTCTAAAGTTCCCAAGTCACCTTCATCGTCTACCATGATCAATACATTGGTTACATGATATGTTTCACTCTTTTCTTTTAATGTTTTAAGCATCATCTCCATGGCCACTTTTGGGTCATCATTCTTTTTCAATTCATCAACGAACAACTGGCTCACATATTCAACACCTTCAAAACCCAATTCATTGGCTCTTTGTGCAAAATCTAAAGGACTTTTCCCTTCATCTTCAACTGATTTATGCAGCGACCATTGCGCCAAAGACAATTTAAAAAAAGGTCCTTTAACTTCCTGGATTTCCTCCTTAGCTTCTTCACTTACGGCTTCCTTTTGTTTGTTTTCACAACCGAAAATCGTGAACATCAACACTGCTACAAGCAGATGAGATACTTTGATCATTATATTTGCTTTTTTCATTTCTAAAAATTTATTGAATTTATGCTTGTGAAATTAGTCGAAAATTCATGGAAGACTGTGTGTTTTTATTCAGTGAAAGAAATTATACAAATATGAACCAAAATATGTTTCATAGTAACTTTTGTGAGGGCCTCGCAGCTGAGGGGCTCAGACGTGAGGCCCTCGGAAGTGAGGGCTTCACCTCCGAGGGCCTCACGATCCCTTAATCATAATAGAAATCCAAATCAATGAATTAAACACTGGTTTTAAACTCCAGTGGGGTGCATTTTTCCTGCCGCTTAAAAACGGTCGAAAAGTATTGACTGGTTGCAAAACCGCAACTGTAAGCCACTTCCGCCACACTGAGTTTGGGGTTTTCACTTAATATTTCTTTAGCCATTTCTATCCTTTTCATGGCAAGGTACCTCATGGGTGTTGTATTGGTCAATTGTCGGCAGTGATAGGTAAAACGTGTAAGCCCTACGCCAGCTGATTCAGCCATACGTTCAATGGTCCAGTTTTCGGATAAATTCTTATCCAGTTCACCCAGAAATAATTTAACACTTCTCGAGCTATCGGTCAATGCTTCATTAAACACGACTTCTTTCGAATCAACCAATTCGAGTAACAAGATCAACAACTCGTTGACCAGCAAACGAATCTTCGACGCACTGCTGCCATTACTATCACTATCTACAGCTCTTCCAATTTTATAAAAACATTCTCTAATTCCACTGTTTGTTTGCCATAACCACTGATCATCCTGTCGGAGTATCTTTGTTAATCTGTCAAGATCGCTTTTTGTCATCATGATCCAGTCTGGCCAAACCCATTCCTGATGAGGTCTTCTTATATCCAGGTCGATGATCACCCAATAGAATTTACCCATCCCGATTTTCGGGTCTCCAACTTTATGCGCCTCCCAGGGACGCGTAATGGTTAAATGATTAGGAAGCAGATCAGTCTTTTTGTTTCCCTGGGAATAGGGCATGGAACCCGATTCTAAAAAATGAATCTCAATACCTTCATTTCGATGCCAGTTTAGTCCCCAATCTTGCGGCTCCATGGCATTCCAGTAACCGATAGAATTTAAACCAAGCGTATCGCCGGTTAATCGATCACCTGGGTACGTATATCGAGCAAGCGCCTTAAATTTTAGCTTGTCTCTGGATACCGCATCAATCAAAGGTAAACAGGTATCCGCATGGTAAACAATACCTTCTGCTCTATAGGGTTCTATCTCATGTATACTGTGTTTCACTGAAGTATTTTGAACATTACTAACACACAAAGTAATTAATTTGCTGTGGATATAACAAAATTATTATGAATTAATCATTTTTTAGGCGGTTAATATAAATTGTAAAACTTTAGCCTGCCTTTGTCATAAAGAAAAAACGGCATCCTAACTTGCATTAGATTTTTCGATATTCTCATGAAAACATTACAAAATTCAATTATTTTTATTTTATTGTCTGTTTTTTTGGCAAATTGTGGAATAACAAAGCAACCTTTAAAAGATAATGCATCTATTAGTGAAAAATGGGTCTCTTTATTTAATGGAATAGATCTTGACAATTGGAAAGTAAAAATTAAAGGTCATCCTTTAGGAGACAATTGGAATAATACTTTTAGAGTTGTAGATAGTGCGATTAGGGTAGATTACAGTAACTACGTAAAATTTGAAAATTCATTTGGTCATATTTTTTATGAAACACCTTATAGCGATTATCGATTGAAATTAAAATACAGATTTATAGGAGACCAAGTTGAAGGCGGTAAAAATTGGGCGCTTCGTAATAGCGGTGTTATGATTCATTGTCAAACTCCAGAATCAATGGAACTCAATCAGGATTTTCCTGTTTCAATAGAGGTCCAACTATTAGGAGGGATAGAAAAAGGTGTAAAAAGAAGTACAGCAAATTTATGTACACCAGGAACTCATGTTCGTATGAATAAAGAATTAGTAAGCACTCATTGTATCGACTCAAAGTCGGGCACTTATTATGGTAACCAATGGGTGAATTTGGAAGTAGAAGTTCGGAATGATTCCGTTATTTCACATTATATTAACGGAGAAAAGGTGCTGGAATACGAGAATCCTTTGATTGGAGGTGAATACAATTCATTGACAGAGCTTGAAGGAACCCCGTTAAAAACGGGCTTTATCTCATTACAAAGCGAGAGTCATCCGGTAGAATTTAAAAATATATTTTTACTACCATTGAATTAATAAAATTTATATATTGCACAGTCAATTTTAAGAAGAAATTAACGTTTATGGATGAATATTGTTTTGATTGTTAAAAAACTGTTATCTATAGTTAATTTTATGTTATTTGTATAGTAAATTATATGGTCAATTTAAAAACTTCTATTCTTATGCGATAAAAATATTTTTTGGTGTTTTTTTTCTATAAAAAACGCACGCTTACAATCAATTTATTAATTAATAATTATTATTATGGGAAAACAATTATTTAAAAGTTTAATGATTCTGGGGATCTTCTTGACCTGCAGCTTTACAATGGCTCAGAAGACGATCACAGGAACAGTTTCAGATGCTGATGGGCCGCTGCCTGGAGCAACTATCGTTGTTCAAGGCACCACATTTGGTGTTACAACTGATTTCGATGGAATTTACTCTATTGAAGCTAATGAAGGTGATGTTTTAGAGTTCAGCTTCATTGGAATGGAAACAGCTTCTGCTACCATTGGTGCTGATGCTGTTATTAACATTACACTTGAAGGTGGAGCAAACCAACTTGAAGAAGTAGTCGTTGTGGGTTATTCATCTCAAACCAGAGGTGACATTACCGGTTCTGTTGCTTCGGTTGATATGGATGAAGCCTTAAAGGTTCCTGTGGCTAATGCCTCGGAAGCTTTACAAGGACGTGTTACTGGTGTAACTGTAACTAGTTCTGCATCTCCAGGAGCTGCACCGAAAATTGCAATTCGTGGGTTTGGTACTGGAAACAATACTGATCCATTATTCATTATTGATGGTGTACAAACTACGGATGCTAACATTTTGAACTCTATTAACCCTGCCGATATCGCTCAAATGAACGTTTTGAAAGATGGTGCTGCAGCAATTTATGGTGCAAGAGCATCTAACGGGGTTATCATCGTTACTACAAAAAGTGGTGGTTATAACCAAGACAAAGCTACCCTAACATTAGATATGTGGACTGGAATGGCACAAGCGGCTAATTTGCCTAAAAATTTGAATATTCAGCAGCATGCTGATATGAGATGGCAAAGTTTTAATAATGACGGTGTTGCACCTAGCGATCCTCAGTATGGAAATGGAGCTACTCCTGTTATTCCTGCAACGGTTCAGGCGATTCCTGTAACTGCTACAGTTCCTTCAGTTGGAACGAGATGGGCAGAAGAGGTTACGCAATCTGCACCCACTAGTAATATATCATTATCTATGTCTAATGGAACGGATACTGGAAAATACTATATGTCGTTGAATTATTATAGTGCCGATGGTATTGTAAAATATACAGGTTTCGAAAGAATTTCAACTGCATTGAATTCAGAATTCAAAATCGCAGATAAAGTACGCGTTGGAGAGCACTTGAATGTTGCTTGGACTGATGGTAATGGAGGTAGTAATATTACCATGGAAATGGCAAACAGAACTAGTCCTTTACTTCCTGTTTATGATGATGATGGTAATTTCGTAGGTCCTTATTCCAATACTACTGGATTAGGAAATGGTGAGAACCCTCTCGCAGTTTTATTCAGAGGTCAAGATGATTTCAATAAATCATTAAGAGTTTTTGGAGACATTTATGTTGAAGCAGACCTTTATGACGGTTTAACCTTTAAGTCTAGTTTGGGAATGTCTATACAACATTTTGACAGAAGAGGATTTCAGGCATTTGATCCTGAAGCCGCTGAAACGATTCAGAATAATACCTTGACGGTTGAAGATCTGAGTGGTTATGAATGGACCTGGTCGAATACCTTAATGTACAACAAATCATTTGGTGAGCACAACATCAATGCTGTAATTGGGGTTGAAGCTGTTGAAGGTGGTGGAAATGGAAAAATAATTACGCGTAACGATTATTTATTCGAAGATCCTGATTTTTACAATTTAGCAACTGGTACTGGTACACCTAACGTATCAAGTGCATATGAATTTAAGAATACTTTATTTTCTTACTTCCTTAGTGTAAACTACAACTACAAGTCTAAATATTTCGCAAGCGTAACGCTTAGAAATGATAAGTCTTCTAGATTTCAAGGTGACAACAAATCTCAAACCTTTCCATCAGTTAGTGCTGGATGGCTAATGAGTAAGGAAGACTGGTTTAGCACTGATGTAGTAAGTAGGGTTAAAGTAAAAGCATCTTATGGTGAACTTGGTAATCAACAAATACCTGGAAGTAACCCAACTTTGAATATTTCAAATTTAAGTCAGGATTTTGGTGACTATGCTATTGACGGAACTAACATTGCTACTGGAGCTATTCTTTCTTCTTTTGGTAACCCTGATTTAAAATGGGAAACTTCTGTAAGTATCAACGCAGGTCTTGAATTTGGTTTCTTTAGTGACAAATTGACTGCCTCTTTTGAATGGTATACAATCACAACGAACGATTTGATTGCGCAAGACTTTAGTTTAATTAGTACAACGGCTATTGATGCAGCTGCACCTTATGTTAATTTAGGTGAAATTAAAAACACTGGTTATGATATCAGCATTGGCTACAACAATACTTGGGACAATGGATTCACTTTTGGTGTGCTTGCAAACTTCTCTCATTATAAGAATGAAGTTGTTGATTTAATTAGTGCTTTTCAAACGGGTCGAAGTGACCTTAGAGGAGGTGCTATGACAAGAACTGAAGTAGGAAGAGAAATTTCTGAATTTTATGGTAGAAACGTAATAGGATACACTGATGACGGAAGGTTTGAATATGAAGATGTGAATGGTGATGGTACCATTAATGATGATGACCGTAAGTATATTGGCTCTCCACATCCGGACTTAACCTATGGTGTGAACTTTAATTTTGCATATAAAGGTTTTGATGCATCTGTCTTCTTTACAGGATCTCAGGGTAATGATATTTACAATTATCAAAAAATCTATTCAGATTTCCCTACCTTTACTGAAGGAAACAGAAGCACAAGAGTGTTAGATTCATGGACGCCTGATAACACAAATGCAAGCTTACCTGCATTGAGTAATTCTATTACCAACGCTGAAACTAATCCTAATTCATTTTTTGTTGAAGACGGTTCTTATTTTAGGTTAAAGAATTTACAACTTGGATATTCTTTTCCAACCGGTATAGCTGAAAAAATGGCTATGGAATCGTTGAGAATATATGTAGTAGGTACAAATTTATTCACAAGTACTAATTATGATGGAATTGATCCAGAAGTTGTTGCTTTTGACAACTTGACTTTAGGTGTAGACAATGATCTTTATCCTAGATCTAAAATTTATACCATAGGTGTAACTTTCAAATTTTAAAAACAAATGAAAAATAAAATAATTTATCTATTTATTATGCTAGTGGGAGTACTAGCATGTAGTGATGACTTTACTGAAGTTCCTGCTTATGGAGCACTTAGTGACGCTTCCCTTCAAAATGCTGCCGGAGTTGATTTATTGCTTATCGGAGCTTATTCATTAATGGATGGAAACAGTAATACTGGTGGTTCCGATTATGCAAGAGCAGCAGATGGCTGGTGGACAGACGTAATGTCTGATGATGCCCATAAGGGTAGTACAAATAGTGATCAACCTGATCTCTATTCGTTTGAAGTTATGGACTGGCAAACTAGTAATGGATATTTCGATGCACGATGGAAAGGTCTTTTTGCAGGTATTAACAGATCAAATGCGGTTATTGATTTGATCGGTAAGCTTGATCCCTCTGAAGGTGACTTTTCTGCTCAATTAGCACAAGCTAGATTTTTAAGAGGTCACTTTAACTTTGAATTACAAGTAATGTGGGGTAATGTACCTTATATTTCAGTTGAAAATTTTGCTGCTATTGAGTTCAATCAGCCTAATCCAGGTCCAATTTGGGATCAAATTGAAGCTGACATGGATTTTGCAGTTAAGAATTTACCAGATACACAAGAGCAAGTAGGTCGTCCTACCAATTGGGCAGCTACGGCTTATCTTGGTAAAATTCATTTGCACCAGGGAGAATGGACTGAAGCTTTGGGTTACCTTAGAACAGTGATTGAAGGTAGTCACCGTTATGGATTAATTGACGAATATGCTGACAACTTCCGTTTAGCAGGTGACAACAGTGATGAATCGCTTCTTGCTATTCAATTTGTAGCTGATGCAGGTTTATCGTTCAATGGAAATATTGGAGGTACTTTGAATTTTCCTGGCCCAATAAACTGTTGTGGTTTCTACAATCCAACACAAGATTTATTAAATGCATTTCAAACTGATGCCAATGGTTTACCTCTTTTAGACACTTACAGTCAAACTGATGTAAACAGTGACTATGGAATTGAAAGTGGTGAGGCGTTTACTCCTTTCGCAGGGAATTTAGACCCAAGAGTTGATTATACTATTGGTAGACGTGGTATTGAATTTAATGGATATGGAGTTCATCCAGGTAAAGATTGGCAAAGAGCTAATTTCAGTGATCTTAGTGGTCCTTATACCCCAAAGAAAAATGTTTATCAAGCATCAGAAGGCGCCAATCAAGGTGCTGGATCATGGGGTGAGCAAAGATCTGGTGTAAACTATCACGTCATAAGATTTGCACATGTTATCTTGATGGGAGCGGAAGCTGCTGCTGAATCTGGTGATTTAGCTACTGCCTTAACATGGGTTAATATGGTTAGAAACAGAGCTAAAAATATGACTTACGTTTCTAACGATGGTGGTGCAACCCCGGCTGCTAACTATGTAATTGAAGAGTATCCTAGTTTCCCTGATCAAGATTATGCTATTAAAGCTGTAAGATTCGAAACTAGACTTGAATTAGGTATGGAAGGTAAAAGATTGATGGACATAAGAAGATGGGGAGGAACGACAGAACGTATGAATGCATACTTTGTAAATGAAGGAAGAACTGTCTTATCATTTGCTGGATTGCCAGCTACTTATGAGCCGAAATATAACTTAACTCCTATTCCTTTAGGAGCTATCGATTTAAGTGGTAACATACTAACTCAGAATCCTGGTTATTAACGTTTGTAGTATTTATTTTTAAAGAAAAAGAGCATTTTTTAATGCTCTTTTTTTTTATTCTCTTCCCACTAAATTATTACCTTTACTGACTTCAAAATTTCAAGAAATGAAAAGACTATTTACCCTTTTGATGGTGGTATTGGCCCTTTGGTCCTGCACGAAAAGTTCAGAGAATCTTAATTCTAATACCGTAGTCAAAATATTTGAATCGCTTAATTCTGATAAAACAGGAATTCTCTTTTCTAATAATCTTGTTGAAAATGATTCTCTAAATTATTTGAGTTTTCCCTATATCTATATGGGCGGTGGCGTTTCTGCCGGTGACATTAACAATGATGGTCTTATCGATTTGTATTTTACCGGAAATATGGTTGAGAACAAACTCTATCTCAACAAAGGAAACCTAAAATTTGAAGACATCTCCGAAACAGCCAACGTGCTGGGAGATCAAAGATGGTTTACCGGGGTCACAATGGCTGATGTAAATAATGATGGTTACCTAGATATCTATTGTTCTGTTGGAGGTAAGTTTAGCCTTAAGTCAAATCTTTTATATATTAATAATGGTGATCTGACATTTACAGAAAAAGCCGAGGCATATGGAGTGGCGGATATAGGAAACAGCATACAATCAACCTTCTTTGATTATGACCTTGATGGTGATCTGGATCTTTATGTTGCGAACTACCCTCCCACCAGTTTCAATGCTCCAAATGATTATTATGTCTTTAAAATGTACAATTCTCAAGATAATGAGACTGATAAATTATTCAGAAACGATGGAGATCGATTTACTGACGTCACTGATGAGGCAGGAGTAAGATCATTTGGTCTAACCAATAGTGTAACGGTAAGTGACATCAATAATGATGGCTGGCCCGATATTTATATTTCCAATGATTTTAAAGTGCCTGATTATTTTTGGCTTAATAACAAGAATGGAACTTTTAAAGAAGTCTCACAAAAATCAACACAACAAACAGCTCTCTACGGAATGGGGGTGGATATAGCTGACTTTAATAATGATCAGTTGCTTGACATTATTCAAATGGATATGACTCCTGGTGATAACAGAAGATCCAAGGCGAATATGGCGGGTATGAATCCTGACCTTTTCTGGCAAACTGTAAAATCTGGTTTTCATTACCAGTATATGCAAAACCAACTACAACTAAATAATGGGAATCTGATCGATTCGCTGCCTTCTTTTAGCAATGTGGCCAGACTTGGCGGATTGGCAACAACCGATTGGAGCTGGGGTCCGTTGATGATGGATCTTGACAATGATGGTTGGAAAGATATTTTTATCTCTAATGGAACAAGAAGAGAAATCAACAACAAAGATTACTTCAATAAGTTGTCAAAAGAAAGACTAACGAAAGATCAATGGCTCGAAAAATCCCTCGCGATTCCAGCCGAAAAAATTGACAATTTCGTATTTAAGAATAACGGTGATTTAACCTTCACAAAAATGAATAAAGAATGGGGTCTGGAATTTGTAGGCTGGTCAAATGGCTGTGTCTATGTCGATCTTGATAATGACGGTGACCTTGAAATTGTACTTAACAATATTGACGATGTAGCTGCTATATTTGAAAACTATAGCTCTGAAAAAAACAATTTTATCTCTTTGAAATTTGACGGACCGGATAAGAATAAATCGGGCCTTGGGGTAAAAGCTATACTCAAAGCCAACAGCATGACCCAATACCAGGAAATGACCTTAACAAGAGGTTTTCAGTCTTCTGTAGCACCACAATTGCATTTTGGAATTGGTGCTGCACTTACAGCAGAAGAACTCAAAATAACCTGGCCTGATGGTAAAATTCAAATACTTAAAGACATTGATAAGAATCAATTTATTACTGTTGACTATGCCAACGCCTCGGTTATGGATACAGATAACAACCCTCAGGTAAAACCCATCTTTTTAACGGTTACAGATCCCTCGGTTGTAACTGAGCATAAACATGTTGAAAATGTTTACGATGATTTTAAAGATCAGGTTCTCTTACCTCATAAAACATCAACCTTTGGGCCCGGCGTTTCTGTAGGAGACTTAAATGGTGATGGCCTGGATGATTTTGTAGTTGGAGCTGCCCATAACAACCAGACTGGCATATTTTATCAAACAGAGCATGGTTTTAAAAAACAAAGTTTTAAAGATATAGACAACGACAGTGATCGTGAAGATCTGGGAAGTCTGATCTTTGACGCTGATGGAGATGGTTTCAACGATCTTTACATCGTAAGTGGAGGAAGCGAATTTGATCCTGATTCAGAATTATTACAAGACAGGCTTTATGTAAATGATGGAAAAGGTAATCTTAGCAAGTCTTCTACTGCACTGCCTCAAATGCTCGTCAGTGGTTCAAGAGTACATAGTTTTGATTACGATAAAGACGGAGATCTCGACCTTTTTGTAGGAGGAAGACTAACACCAAAAAACTATCCTCTGCCAACCCATAGTTATATTCTGGAAAATGTAAGTACTACTGGAAACCCAAAGTTTAATAACGTCACGGCTACCATTGCTCCGGAACTTGAAAATATCGGAATGATAACTGATGCCAGCTGGACTGATTATGACAAAGACGGTTGGGTTGATCTTATCGTTGTGGGAGAATGGATGCCGATTACAGTTTTTAGAAATAACCGTGGGATTTTTGAAAATATCACCGATAAACTCAAGTTAAATGATGCTAAGGGCTGGTGGTTTAGTATTGAAGAAGGTGATTTTGACCAAGATGGAGACATCGATTTCATTGTAGGTAATTTGGGGCTAAACTACAAGTATCAAGCCAATGAGAAAGAAACTTTCGATATCTATATTAATGATTTTGATCAAAATAAATCAAATGATATCGTCTTAAGTTATTATGATGAAGGTGAGAAATTCCCTGTTCGAGGACGACAGTGTTCTTCTGAACAAATTCCGGCCATCAAGACTAAATTTAAAGATTACGATGCTTTCGCGGTTGCAACCCTTGAAGATGTTTATACCAAACAAGATCTGGAAAAATCATTGCATTATCAGGTGAATACCTTTGCCAGTACGTATCTTGAAAACAAAGACGGTGAATTTATACAGCATAAACTGCCCAACCTTTCTCAGGTATCCAGTGTGAATCAGATCCTTGTAAGAGATTTTAATCATGATACGCATTTAGATGTTGTGATCGCTGGTAATTTATACGGTTCAGAAGTTGAAACCCCAAGAAACGATGCAGGAATAGGGCTTTATCTTGAAGGTGATGGAAAGGGTAACTTTAAGGCCGTATCGGCAAAAGAGAGTGGCTTATTTATACCTGGAGACACAAAGGATCTATCTTTAATAAAGATCAAAGAAAAGAATTATATTCTGGCGGTTAAAAATGATGATTATATTCAGTTTGTTGAGGTTGTTTCAGGTCCATAAAACGACTGATTTTTTGTAAGTATTATGTTCAAAAAATTGTTTTCTGAGTTTAGAATACCCATCAGATACCATTTGATCTTTTGGTTGATTTATTTCGTCTTCAATTTTTTTAGATTTGCAACGATCAATAATGATTATTGGTATTCATTAAAATCAAATTTAATTGAATTTCCTTTAAACATTGTTATCACCTACTTTACGATCTACTACCTTATCCCAAGGTACATTCTTCCGAAAAAATACCTGCATTTTTTCCTTCTTTTCACCCTGTCTTTGATGCTTTTCTATCTAACGAGAACAGGTCTGAATTATATTCTTGTAACAAAAAACATTTGGCCCGAAGCTCAGGGCAGTCAGGAACCTTTTACGATGATCCACATTGTCGAACTCATCATTGGAGCGATTTATGTTATTGCCCTTGTATCGGCTATCAAACTTACTTATGACTGGGTAAATGAAAAAAAACGTAATGATGACCTTCAAAGAATGCAACTTGAAACAGAATTGAATTTTCTGAAATCACAGATCCAACCACACTTTTTTTTCAATACCCTCAATAATCTCTATGCCCTGGTTATAAAAAAGTCACCCAAGGCGCCAAATGTTGTGATGAAGCTCTCAGAGATCATGCAGTATGTTTTGTACGAAGTCAAGGAACCAAAGATTAGTTTGATGAAATCCATCAATTACCTTTACAGCTACCTCGAACTAGAAAAACTACGTTATGGAGAAAGAGTAAAATCGGAAATCAATATAGAGGGAAATATTGATGACGTAGAGATTCCTCCCCTACTTTTTCTTCCGTTTTTAGAGAATTGTTTTAAGCATGGAACGAATCACAGTAAAGACATAAAAGTTATCATTGACTTTGTTGTTAAAGACAATTTTCTTTACTTTACCGTTGAGAACAACTTTGTAAAAAGTGATGATGAAACCCCGATACATGGTATTGGGATTGAAAATGTCAAAAGAAGATTACAACTTCTCTATGGTTCTGGTTATGGTTTAAAGACCCGATCAAAAGGAAATACGTATACTGTCAATTTGAAACTTCCTCTGTATGAAGATTAACTGCATAATAATTGATGACGAACCTCTGGCTGCGGAGGTGATAGAGACACATCTTAAGGAGTTTTCTAATATGAATCTTCAAGGTAGTTTTGTAAATCCCCTAGAAGCCCTTCCCATCATTGAAAGTGGCAAGATTGATGTGGTTTTTATCGATATAAACATGCCTAAAATGAACGGTCTTGATTTCATTAGAAGTCTTGATTCAAGTCCTTATTTTATTATCACTACTGCCTATCGTGAATATGCCGTTGAAAGTTTTGACCTTGATGTACTCGATTATCTGGTCAAACCAATTCCTTTTACCCGATTCTTGAAGTCGATCAACAAATTGTCTCAAAAATTTATCAGTGATAAATCAACTGAGTTGTCACAGCCAATAGCAGAAAAGTCGTTTATTTTTTTAAAGGTGGATAAAAAATTGATCAAGATTAAATTTGAGGATATTTATTTTATTGAAAGCTTAAAGGATTATATTAAAGTATTTACCAAATCTGGTGACTATCTGGCTCATAAATCTTTATCTGGTATCACTGAAGAATTACCCAAAAATCAATTTCTAAGACTCCACAGATCATTTACTGTGGCACTTGATAAGATTCAGGCTTTGGAAGGCAACTCTGTACTTGTTACCAATAAACGCATCCCCATTGGCCGTAAATATATAAATCACGCCAAAGACGTAATTTTAAATACTCCGCTTTAGTAGGTACTTTAACCAGTAACCTGCTTGACGCTTCCCCCTGAGTTATTGTGCTTATTGATCCTTTTAGGGTTTCCTTTAAATTTTATGTCGGCACCGCTGCTTGCATTCCCTTCGAATGAATTGGTCACTTTTAACTTAATGTCTGAGCCGCTGCTGGCACTGGCCGTACAGTCTCTTGCTGTAAGCTCATAGGCTTTAATATCGCTCCCGCTTGAAGAGGAGGCTTTAAACCTATTGGCCTCCCCGCTTAATTCCATTCCCGCTCCACTTGAACTCTCACATGTGAGCTCATCAACCTTGAGGTCCATTTTTGCATATGCGCCGCTACTTACACTTAAAACCAGTTTTTTAGAAGAAAAAGTATTCTCAGAATACACTTCAGCGCCGCTGTTTACCTGAATCTCATTAATATTATTTGCAGAAACATGGATTTTTTTGGCGCTTGCCATATAGATATTCTTTTTGGCAGTAATATACAAGGTTCCGTCTTTCACTTCAGTTTCAATAAGATCATGAAGGTTTTCATCTGCCTCAACCTCCAGAGAAATATTTTTACTCTTCGTTATATAAACATCAAGACCTCTACTGGCATTGATACGAATAAAATCATTTGAGATTTTTCTTTTCTTTGAAACTACATTTCCATCTCCTCTAACGCCATTGTGCATACATGAGCTTGTTGCAAAAACGAGCAGGAGGATTGTTACTAGTTTGATATAATTTTTCATAATTAAGATTTTTGGTAGGTTCTAATACTATTTGATGTACTCACTTTTAAACAGGTTTTATTCACATGTGATGCTTTTAATTGAATGAAGTTCGACCACTAAATACTGATACTGTCCTTTGAACTTTTTACAATAATTCCGGACGCGTCAATTTTTACTTCTGATTTTTCCCTTCCATCTTCTTGTATTTCAATATGTACTCCTTCTTCATCGATTTTCATATTGAATGAATCATCATCATGATCAATATTGATCACACTTTCAGAACAATCAAGACAATTAAAACCCTCAGGAGTCATTTTAAAATAGTGTTTGACCATATCGTTATCATATATATTCTGCACATTATCGACGTCATAAAGGAAGGTCCTGGTTGAGTTATCCAGGTATACAACCTGATCTTCAGGTAAGTACAAATCCATGTATACCCTTTGCTCGCTGAATCTGTTATTCAATTCGGCTAAAAAGTAGCCATCGATTCTTAATTCCTCTGCCGAAAGTTCATATTCATATTCGATCAAATCAGCATTATCTCTTGCATCCTTCCGGCTTTTGCCTTGAGAAAGTTTTCTAACCTTTGCATACATAGTCTCATTATCGGAAGTCAAAATATTTAACCGAATATTGTTGGAATAGATCTTCTCCTGATTATTAGCGTCAATAATGATTTCAGACCTCCAGCTACGTTTCAAGTCAAGATGATTAGAAATATCTTTATTGTCGACCATTTTTATTTCCAGGGTATCGCTTGTGCTGTACATAAGTTCCTGTGTATTTGTCACTGACCCGTCATAGGCAGAATTCATGAATTGACGCGTACCAAAGAATATGGCTACCAAAAGAGCAACGATCCAGACCCCAAGTAATGAAAGCTTGGTCGTTTTGCCAATTGATTTGGTATTGTTCGACAATATTCTTAATCCAAGAGCAAAAAGGAAAAAGAAAGGTATTGCAACCAATACAAAGATCAAGGCAGATAGAACCCATACGGGTAATCCAGAATTATTATACATTGCTGAGTCTCGAAACAGCCAGTCATCATGTATAAAATCTAAGGATCCAAGCGTAAACATACCGATTAACATTCCCAGAATCGTTACTACGGCAAGAATGATCAATAAGACACCAATGAATTTACCTATGATCATAAAGATGGTTACAAAAACCTTACCCAAAGTATCTACAAAATCTTGTGAACCTGATTTTGCTCTTGCCCCGTATTTCTTGTAATCAGCGTTTTTTACTTTTTCTGATACTTCGCCGATCCCATTTTTTACTCTTGTTGAAGTCTCTGAGAACTCATCACGAATTTTTTTTTCAATATTAGTGATATTCACCTCTGCGCCTTCCATTTCTAATTTCTCGGCCGTTGAATTGGCTTCGGGAAGCAGTATCCATAAAAGTGGATAGACGATAAAACCGAATCCAAACCCGAAAGCTGCAACCAACCAACCCAATCTGATCCATATCACATCAATATTAAGATAATGTGCCATCCCGGATGAAACACCACCTAGAAATCTATCGCTTCCATCTCTGTACAATTTTTTGCGTCTTTGACTGCTGTAATTTCCATAAGAATCGTCATTAAAGATTTCTTCATCAACCATATAGTCTTCTGGCTTACCCATAACTTCGATTACCTCATCGATATCCTGCTCATTGATAACTTGTCTTATATCCTTTATCTTAACCGATAATAACTCACCTATTCTGGTTTCTATATCAGTTATGATTTCATCTCTCCCCTTTGGGTCATCGCTTAAAGAACGTCGAATAGCATCTAAATAATTTTTCAATTTTTGATAAGCAACTTCATCGATATGAAAAAATACGCCACCTAGATTTATATTTATAGTCTTGTTCATTTTGTTGTAGTTTTTGATTTGTTATTCTTTGTAACCAGATTCACTGCTTTAACCAAATCACTCCAAGTGGAGTTTAAACCGGATAAAAATATTTTTCCTGTTTCGGTTAAACCATAGTATTTTCTCGGTGGTCCGGAAGTTGATTCTTCCCAGCGATATGATAAAAGTCCAGCATTCTTCAATCTTGTAAGCAAAGGATACACTGTACCCTCAACCACAAGCAATTTTGCGTCTTTTAACTGGACAAGAATCTCAGAAGTATAAGCATCCCCACCTTCTAAGATAGACAGGATGCAGAATTCTAAAACTCCTTTGCGCATTTGTGCTTTTGTGTTTTCAATCTTCATGTTTTTCTCTTTTAATCTTTTAATTAATGAATTTTAAGACCCATTTTTTAGAACAAAACCGACTGTATGGTATTTGCAATAAATATTACGATTGAGATTAGTATAGTGATCATAATGCTTTTATTTAATGAACTTAATAGTTAAGGGATAATTATATACTTCACCTTGATTAGCCTTTATTGCCGCAAAAATGATCAGGACGAACTTCACAATGGCCAAAATACCAATGAGTGAACCAACGCTAATCAAACCAAATAAATCCAAATGGTGAAAATCATTCATGATGGTTCTAATAACAAAAGGCACAACAGACAATCCAAGAATAAATGTGTAAAGCAAATAACTCAGATTAAAATTGATGGCCTCTTTTCCATTCCTGTCAATAAAATCACTTTTTCTTTTATTTAATTCCCAAATTACCAGTGGTCCCACCACAGCTCCAAAAGGGAATATAAAGCCAAAAAAAGCTGATAAGTGTAATAAAAATGCGTTGTTGTTATCGTTTCGTGTTGCCATAATTCAAAGTGTATAATACTATCTTATGCAAATATATGTATAAAAGATAATACCATGCAATACCAAGTACTATATTTTAACATTTATTTAACATTTTAAAATGGAGCCTAAATCGTAATTTTTGTTGTAAATTAGGGGCTTAAAGAAAGAAAATGCCAAAATTCACGGTCAAAAATTTAAATCGTTTTTTAGCCCTAAAATTACCTTCTGCCTTTATTTCGGGCATCAGAGTAAGTGCTATTTCGGATAGCGAAGCTCATGCAAGCGTTACACATAAGTGGATTAATCAAAACCCTTTTAAGTCACTTTACTGGGCAACCCAAGGGATGGCCTCCGAATTGGTTACGGGGATCCTTATGATGAAAAAAATAAAAGAATCAGGTCACAAAATATCTATGCTTGTGGTTAAACAAGAAGGCAGTTTTCATAAAAAAGCTACCGGTAAAATTTCTTTTTCCTGCCTTCAGGGAACAGAGATAGATAAAGTTATTGCAAAGGCGATTCAAACCGGAGAAGGTCAGAGTTTGGTACTTAAAGCGGCAGGCTTTAATGCGGAAAATGATATGGTCTCCGATTTTGAATTTACCTGGAGTATAAAATTAAAATCAAACGTTTAATGAACCTTTTTAAATATCTCATCTCATGAAAGCACATGAAATTGACTACAAGATTTATGGTGAAGAAATGCAATTCGTCGAAATTGAACTCGATCCGCATGAAGGAGTGGTAGCTGAAGCAGGTAGTTTTATGATGATGGATGATGATGTAAAAATGGATACGATTTTCGGAGATGGTTCTGGACAGTCACAAGATATTCTGGGTAGCTTATTTTCGGCTGGCAAAAGACTTTTAACGGGAGAAAGCCTGTTTATGACGGTGTATACAAATACGTCAAATATCAAAAGAAAGGTTTCTTTTGCATCTCCCTTTCCGGGTAAGATCATACCGATTGACCTGAACAAATATCAGGGCGTTTTTATTTGTCAAAAAGATGCATTTCTCTGTGCTGCCAAAGGAGTTTCCATCAGTATAGAATTCTCTAAAAAACTTGGACGAGGTTTTTTTGGGGGAGAAGGATTTATCATGCAAAAGATTGAAGGAGATGGTATGTCATTCTTGCATTCTAGCGGCACCGTTGTACAGCGAGAATTAAAACAAGGTGAAGTGCTAAAAGTAGATACCGGTTGTATTGTGGGCTTTAGTCATACGGTTCATTACGATATTGAATATATCGGAGGAATCAGAAATACCGTATTCGGAGGCGAAGGAGTGTTTTTTGCCACCCTCAAAGGACCTGGAACTGTTGCAATTCAGTCTCTCCCATTTAGCCGATTGGCCGAACGTATCATTGCCAGTGCTCCTTCTCAGGGAGGAAAACGAAAAGGTGAAGGAAGTATATTAGGTGGTTTGGGTGATCTCTTGGATGGAGACAACAGGTTTTAATCCTTCCCTACTCTTTTTCAGAAACCTTGATATCACTTACAAAAGCATCCAGTTGTTTACCGTATTTAGATGCCTTAACCTCAGGTGTCAATGAGTTGTTAATTGTGTCAAGTAACTTTATATTGGCATTTACCAATTCTGTAAGCGCTATATAAGGAGCAACTTCATGATTAGCATTCTTCACGGCAAAATTAGTTGTGTATAAATACTTCTTCCTTTCCCAGTTTTTCAATTTTTTAACAACTACATCAACAGAATCCTGGCTACCTGCCTTTCTGGCCTCAAATTCTTCTTTTACAAGATCGAGTTTCTGGTTGTTGAACTGCTTTTGCATGGCATTGAAATTATCGAGTAATTCTTGATTCACAGAGCCCTTAACCTTCCCTTTTAATGCAAAAAGATGAAGTTGAGTTTCAATAGTAACCGTATCCTTTTCTCCGAAGAAAGGAATCCTCTTCGTACTGTTTCCAAATGTAAGGTAGTACATCTCAGGACTTGTTACCTCATCGGTCAGTAAAAAGTCTTCTGTTCCGTTTACATGCGCCGAATCAACGGATATAATCAATGAATCCAGCTGTTTTTGTAAATAAAAAGTTCCCTTTTTAAGCCCTTTCACAGAAGTCTTAACATACATGGTGTTTTCATTTTCCTTGGCACAAGCCATTACAACCATGGTAACGACTATTATCAGACCTATCTTCTTCATATTAATTGGGTTTTTACAGTGCGCAAATATATTAGAAAAAATGAATAATTCTATACTAAATTGAGTGATTTAAGGTGATACCAATTGCATTAAAATTGTACAACCAATGGCTGCAATGGTTCCTACTGCATACCCGAATACTGCAAGCAAAACTCCAACCGTTGCAAGAGAGGGATGAAAAGCTGCTGCCACTATAGGTGCCGATGCCGCTCCTCCCACATTGGCCTGACTGCCAACAGCAAGAAAGAAATAAGGCGCTCTAATCAATTTGGCAACTACTATCAATAACAAGGCATGAATGCTCATCCATATAAATCCAATGGCCACTAAACCCACATTATCAAGAATCAGGCTAAGGTCCATTTTCATTCCAATAGAAGCCACCAGGATATAAATAAACACACTTCCTATTTTACTAGCTCCTGCTCCTTCATAATTCTTCGCTTTGGTAAACGATAATAAAATGGCTCCTATTGTTGATAAACTGATCATCCAAAAGAAAGAAGAACCTAAAAAGGTAAAGATATTTTTTACCGTTGGATTCTCAATTCCATTTACAAAATCACTGAAAAACTCACTCAGATAACCAGCTCCCAAATGGGCCAGCCCAACTGTTCCGAATGACAGAGCTACCATGATCATCAAATCAGTCAAACTCGGATTACGTTCTACTTCTTTTGAAAAAGAGCTTACTTTTTCCTTTAACTCTTCAATGGCCGTCGTATCAGATTTTAACCATTTATCTATTCCTTTTGACTTACCTACACCAATTAGTATGATTGCCATCCAAATATTGGCGACCACGATATCCACAAAAACCATCCCTCCATAAAGTTTTTGATTATAGCCATAGATCTCCAACATAGCTGTTTGGTTAGCACCTCCTCCTATCCAACTTCCGGCAAGAGTTGAAAGGCCTCGCCAAACCGCATCGGGTCCAGCTCCGTTTAAGGCCTCTGGATAAATAATCGATACCACCATAATTGCAATAGGGCCTCCAATAACAATTCCGACGGTTCCGGTAAAAAACATTGCCAATGCCTTCCATCCCAGATTAAACACAGCCTTCAAATCTATACTCAAGGTCATCAACACCAAGGCTGCAGGTAAAAGATAACGACTCGACATATAATAAAGATTAGACGAATGCTCTTCAAGTTCTCCCGTTGAATTCAGAGTTTCCCAATCGGGTGCTATCAGCCCAAACGTAGTTAAAACGGCAGGAAGCATGTAAGCCATAAATAGGGCTGGTACAATTTTATAATATTTATACCAAAATCCTTCTTTTTTTGAAGATGTATAAAAAATGATCCCTAAAGAGATCATCAGTAATCCAAAAACAATCGTATCGTTAGTAAATATTGGCGCCGTATCCATTGTAAAAAATGATTCTGTTTAAATTATTTATTTAGCACTCTCTGTACCTAAGCAACTTGATGATGATTTGAAAACCGAATTTCCATTTCATAACCAAGATAGGTTACAGGAGAATCTGTTCAAAAAAATAACAGTTAGAAACTAAAGAAACAGAACATTGGCAATAAAAACCGGGACATAAAGATTGCTTTAGCGACCTCTAAATATATAAAAACTCCTGTCAAATCTTATTCTTTTATCGCCAATTAATAAATTCCTTTTGTCAAATCATTTTAGACGTAAATCACGTAAGAATTTAAGAGGGTCCAGAAGTGCATTTTTTTATCACAAATTAGAGCAGTACCCGGTCTTTAATGCTCATTCGATAAACTAATGAAAAGGTTGACATAGTCATTGTTGAAATGTTTGCTTGTAAAAAACCAGATTAATAAGATCATATAACCGAATGATTCTTTATAATTGCCTTATATTTATTAAAGGATTTGCGCCTAAAGATATGACCCGAATTTTGTTTATTTTTCTAGTAATACTGCCCTCAATTTCAATGGCTCAATTGGAGGAAGATGTTAGCTCTAACAGCTATTTTACGAAAATGAACAATACCCTAAACTTGAGATTGGATCTTGATAATGATGTTCGATCATTTGAGTATAAAGGGATTGATGATAATTATTCTATAGAACCAAATACAAATTTGAGATTGGGTGTTGGCATCAATTATAGATTCATTTCTCTTAAAATTGGTTTTTCTCCTAAATTTTTGGAGGCAGACGATTCTGATTTAAAAGGGAAAACTAAAATATTCAGATTAGCGCTAAATATCTTTTACAAGGACTTTTTGCAAAATTTTGATTATAATCAAGTAAAGGGCTATTATGTGACTGGTTTAAGTAACCCTATCCCGGGTAATTCAGACAATACCAATGAGTATTTAATTCTTCCTGATCTTAAGACCATATCTTTTACGGGAACTACATTGTACAGATTTAATGAAAATTATTCTTTCAAGGCTGTCGCAAATCAGAATGAAATTCAAACGAAAAGTACAGGTAGTTTTATCCCGAGCTTGTATTATGGTTATTTTGAGATTACAGATCAGACCACTCCTGAGGATATTAAAAGTTTTTTCGTTCTCCTCAATGCAGGATATTACCACACCTTTGTCTTAGGCAAAAACTGGTACTCGAATCTGGGTTTGTCTACCGGAATGGGAGTTGAATTCAATAAATTAATTACCAGAGTTGGTGAAGATCTTCCTGATACCATAAGCTATCACAATAACCTTGCAGTCAACATTAGTTCGCAGATCGGTTTAGGATACAATTCAACCAGATTTTATGGAGGTACAAGCCTCAATGGTAGTGCCACCAACAGAGATGAGAAATCAGTGATTAAATTCAACAATGTAAGAGGGTATTTTAAGATTTATGTGGGCTACAGATTTGATGCTCCAAAATCATTTGAAAGAGGTATGGATTGGCTGGAAGACAAAAACCCCTTCAAAAAGAACTAAATTTTAGAGGATATACAGATCAAAAAAGTATCTAAAATATTAACTTTGACATCGATTTATTCTAAAATTTAAACACCTATGAAATTTATAAAAGTACTTTTATTATTCCTTGCGCTACAATTGTCGGCTCAGCAAGGAGGAATGTGGATACCCTCTCTTTTGGAAGGGATGAATGAACAGGAAATGAAGAGCCTGGGAAGTGAGCTCAGTGCCGAAGACATTTACGATGTAAATCATTCAAGTTTAAAGGATGCTATTGTGCATTTTAACGGAGGCTGTACCTCAGAAATCATTTCAGACAGCGGCCTGCTTCTTACCAATCATCATTGTGGTTACGGAGCTATTCAGTCGCACTCTTCTGTTGAACACGATTATTTACAAGATGGATTTTGGGCAAAGACGATGAATGAAGAACTACCCAATAAAGGAATGGTGGCTACCCTGATTATTAGAATTGATGATATTACCAAAGACATACTACAAAACATTCCCGACACTGCCAGCCTGAAAGAACAGCAACAACTCATCGAAAAACATATGTTAGTCGCCAAAGAAAAGGCAAAAAAAGAAGACTGGCAGGAAGCAAAAATTAAATCAATATTTGACGGCAACCAATACCTTTTATTTGTGACTGAGACCTTTAAGGATATCAGACTTGTTGGAGCACCACCAACTTCGATAGGTAAATTTGGGTCAGATACTGATAACTGGATGTGGCCCCGACATACGGGAGATTTCTCTTTGTTCAGGATCTATGCTGATAAAAAAAACCAACCTGCCGAATACAGCACCGAAAATGTGCCTTATGACCCTAAACATTTCCTCCCCGTATCTTTAGACGGGATCACTGAAAATGATTTTACAATGGTTTACGGTTTCCCAGGAAGTACTCATGAATATTTACCCGCGGTAGCGATTGACCAAATCGTGTATAAACTCAATCCTGCTAAAATTAAAATAAGGCAAGAGGCATTAAAAATTGTAGATGAGTATATGCGAAATGACCCTGAGATCAAAATTCAATATGCCTCAAAATATGCGCGAATTGCAAATTATTGGAAAAAATGGATTGGTGAGAATCAAGGGCTTGTGCGCTCCAAAGCAATTGATAAGAAAAGAGCGATGGAAGCTACTTTTCTAGAAAAAAACATAAACAATGCCGCCTATAATAATTTGTTAGCTGAGTTTGAAACACTATACACTGAAATTGAAGAAGTTTCGATTGCACGTAATTACTATTCGGAAGTGGTAAAAAGAAATGTGGAATTATTGAATGCCGCAGTCAAGTTGTATCAATTCGAAAAAAAACTTTTAGAAACTCCTGGAAATTTTGAAGAAGAAAAGTCAACCATATTGAAAAGTTTTCAAGGCATTTATAAAAACTATAACGCAACTGTAGACAGGGATGTTTTTGTAAAATTGCTCACCTTATACAAGGAAGAAAGTCCTGACTCCTATTTGACCACATCATTTAAGGGTTCAAATATTGAAGTACTTGCCGAGATTATTTATTCGAGTTCTGCGCTAACCAATATGAATGCAATCCAAGCTTTATTGGAAGGATCGCAGGAAGATGTTTTAAAAAAACTGAATCAAGATCCCGGATATCAATTTGGAAAGGGTCTTGTAGAGAATTTCTATGAAAACATTGATCCTAAGTTTAAGGAATTGAATCTTCAAATAAAGGCAATTCAAAAAGTTTATATGAAAACCTTAATCGAAACCTTTCCTGAGGAGCGTTTTTTCCCTGATGCCAACAGTACTTTAAGGGTTACCTATGGGAAGGTTAAGGGTTATGAGCCAAAAGACGCGGTAGTGTATCAGCCGGTTTCCTATCTGGAGGGAGTTCTTGAAAAATATCAGCCCGGTGACTATGAATTTGATGTTCCTGAAAAATTGATCGAGCTGTATAAAAACAAAGATTATGGAGATTATGGAATTGATGGCAAGATGCCAGTCAATTTTATTGGTACAAATCATACTACCGGGGGAAACTCAGGAAGCCCTGTAATTGATGCAAAAGGAAACCTGATAGGATTGAATTTTGATCGGGTTTGGGAGGGGACCATGAGTGATTACAATTATGATCCAGCGATTTGCAGGAATATAATGGTAGATGCCAGATACATATTATTCATCATTGATAAATTTGCTGGCAACCAACGATTAATTGACGAAATGAAACTCGTTCACCCAAAAAAGAAATAAATTCTGGTAATAGTACTGAAGGGCTCACTTAAGTGAGCCCTTCAGTACT
>RCNB010000241.1_pt1 | contig 41729 bp, 41 predicted proteins | sample 2041321 | NCBI WGS metagenome assembly RCNB01 (sample SAMN09708232, study PRJNA481090) | Marine sediment metagenome, whole genome shotgun sequencing project.
ACATTCTGTTCTTCCATTGCGATGGCGTCTGTCGGGCAGACACGGGCGCAGTATCCGCATCCTTCACAGTCTAGAGGCACAACTCTATAGTCGTCATTTATTACCGGAATAGCGTTAAAACGGCAGACATCGGCGCATTTTCCGCACCGGTTACATTCTTCCTGATTGATAACAGCAAGAACTCCGCTGTAAAAATCTTCCGGCTTGGCGAAATCAGGCTGCAGAAGCAGATGCATATCAGCGGCATCCACATCGCAGTCCGCGACCACAACATCCTTTCCGCCTAAGTAGGCGAAGGAGGCCGTGATGGAAGTTTTTCCAGTGCCGCCCTTTCCGGAAATGACAACAATTTCTTTCATTTGGCTTCTCCGCCCTTCAATTCCAGCATATGATCCCTGATTTTAATGAGCTGCTGTCTCACTTCCGGAACTTTTTGATAAACCAGCTCTCCCCGCGAATATAACTCGGCAACCCTGCGGTCATTGGGAATCCTGGCCAGGACAGGAATATTATCTTCCTGACAAAAGTCCAGTACATCGTCATTGCCGATCCCATGTCGATTGAGAACAACACCGAATTTCTTGTTAAGTTGCCTCATGGTGTCCACTGCCAGCTTAAGATCGTGCAGACCGAAAGGTGTGGGCTCGGTTACCAGAATGACAAAATCGACGTCCTTAGTCACTTCGATCACCGGGCACGAAGTCCCAGGAGGCGAGTCATATAATTTGATCATCTTCTCAGAGAAATTTGTCTCAATGTACTCCTTTGTCTGTGCTATCAAGGGCACGGCCTGCTCTTGGCCGATGTCCAGCCGGCTTTCCACGAAAGACAGATTGCCGTTCCGGTAATGTTTCATTTCACCCATTTTCTGAGGGACCATTGGAAGTGCGGATGTCGGACACAATTCAGAACAGGCATAGCAGCTGTGGCACAGTTCAGAAAACAGCATGATCTGATCGATCAGTTGTATGACAGCGTGAAAATTGCATACCTCCTGACACAGACCACACAGGGTACACGGATCCTCTTCCCATTCAGGGATCATCTTGTATTTGTCTTCTTCATGGACCAGCTCCCCCTTGATGAACAATCCGGAATTTGGCTCCTCCACATCCAGATCGACCAAACCAACCTCAACCTCTTCCGCAAGATAGGCCGCCAGGTTGGTTGCAAGTGTTGTTTTTCCAGTACCGCCCTTTCCACTGGCAATGGCAATCTTCATTCGCTTCTCACTCCTGGATCGTATTTTTTCCCGAGATTACCTATTCAATAATTCATCCCTGGCCATCGTGTGTCCGCATTTTGGGCATTTTAGTGTTGTACATTTGACGCCCCGCTGGTGAGGGACTTTCTCTCCACATTTTGCACACACACAAAAACCACCCGGCCCCAAGGCTCCTCCCAAGTTGCGGCCGCGTCCGCCACTGTCGCTGAAACTCTTGTTAAATCCATTATTGTCCATTTTTTTCTCCTGCTTTATTGATGTTTAGATCGTTCTTCTGAGACACTTCACTCTGCCCTTGGATTTTATCCGCACAGCACCTGCCATGCCCAAACCCGCCTGCTAGATTCAACAGGTTCTCGGAGTGACATATCGGGCATTGGGACACAATCTGCCCCATGCCTATTTTGAACATATGCCCACAATCATGGCAACGAATGATATTGCCTCGAAAATGAATGTTCCCCCCTTCGATACAGAGCTCCTTGCCCTCGATGAGAAATCGGGCGATTTTTCGGCGTGCCCTCTCAATGAGACGGGAAAAGGTGGAACGGGAAATCCCCATTTCCAAAGCTGCTTCCACATGATCCATCCCCAGGTAATCCGCTAGTCTTATGGCTTCGTATTCATCCAAAGCGAGCGGAAGCCGCTGCAGGGCGCTTCTCATGATCCCTGCCGGTTTGTAGACAGAGAATAAAGGAGGGCTGTGGACTGATTTTTCCATTTTTGAACGCGGCATCTTCCGATCCTCTGTAAATGAACCGAACTCATTATAGCGCACATATGTGCAATATGCAAGCTAATATATTTTCCTGGCTGTGCTCGGATCGATCCCGGTAGTACCGCCCCGTCTGGATTTCTGCAGATTTTTGCTATTAAGCTGATCTGCCGGACTTGTCTTTATTCCGGAACATCGCAGGTGACTGGCTGCCGTTCAAGCTTGCTCAGCACCTCGTAGAGAAGCGGCACCATGATAAGGCGGAGCAGGATGGCAAAGAAGAAACCCCCAATGTAGACCACGGCCAGCGGGCGGTGGAGCTCCGACCCCGTGGATACGCCCAGGGCGAGAGGGAGCACTGCCACGATCATGACCAGGTCCGTCATGATGATGGGCCGGAACTTGGTCAATGCGCCCTGGATGACGGCATCCCGCAGGGCGAGGCCCTCGCGGCGGAAGTCGTTGATCTTGGCCACAAGGATGATGTCGTTCTGGACACAGATGCCGAAGAGCGCGATCAACCCGATGATGGAGGAGACGTTCAGGGATTCGCGCGCTATCAGCAATCCTAAGATGCCCCCAGCCAGGGTGGTGGGGATGTTCAGGATGATGAGGGAGGCTTGCCACAGCGACCCGAAGGAGGAGAACAGCACCACGAAGATGATCAGGATGACGAGCAGCAGCAGCAGGGTAAGGTGACGCATGGCGTGCTGCTGGCTCTCGAACTGGCCGCCGAAAACGATGAAATACCCGGCCGGCAGGTCCATCTCATCCGCGATCTTCAGCCGGGCCTCGTTGACGAAACCCACGATGTCGCGATCGACCAGGTTGCACAGGATGATCTTGCGCCGCATCAGCCCCTCTCGGAATATTGTCTGGGGGCCTTCGCCCTTGGAGATGTCGGCCAGCTCCGACAGCGGGATCCGCTCGCCGTTGGGCGCGTCCACCAGCAGGTTCCTGATGGCCTCTTCGTCCCTGCGGTAATTCTCGGAGAGCCGGATGAGCACGGACGTGATCCGGTCGGCCTCGTACACGTCCGTGGCCTCGATGCCGTTGAGTGCTGTCTCGATGATGTCAGCCACATCGCTCACCGGGATACCGAAGCGGGACATCCTCTCCCGGTCCAGGGCCACCACAAGTTGGGGGATGCCGGAGGTCTGCTCGATCTGGAGGTCGGCGACCCCCCGCATATCGGCCAGGATGTTGCGGATCTCTTCGATCGTGTCGTTTAGTACGTAGAGATCGGCGCCGAAGAGCTTGATCGCAAGCTCCCCCTCCACCCCGGTCATCATCTCGGCCAGCTTGTTGGAGATGGGCTGCTCAAAGATGTAGGCCAGGCCCGGGATCCTGACCAACTCCTTGCGCATGGCCTCGGTCAGCTCTTCGAAGCCTCGATCCCTGTCCTCGCGGGGGACGAGCTCGATGTTGTAGTGGCTGTGGTTCACCGGGTGAAGGTGTTCGCCGCCTTCGGCGCTGCCGGTCGTGCGGGAGACGGAGATCACCTCGGGAAAAGCCAGGAAGATCTGTTCCACCCTCTGGCCCATGCGCGCGGATTCCTCCAGGGAGGTCTCCGGCAGCATGACGGTCGAGGCCATGATGGCGCCTTCGTCCAGGGGAGGTACGAACTCCTTGCCCAGGAAGGTGTAGGAGATGCCGGCGGCGATGATGAGGCAGATGAACACGGCCAGGATGGGCTTTTTGTGCCGCAGCGCCCCTTCCAGGATGCGGCGGTATTTGGAGATGAGAAAATCCATAGCCGGATTCCTCCGTTCCTTCAGGTGTTTTTCCGTCAGAAAATAGGAGGCCAGAACGGGCTTCAGGGTCAGGTTGAGGATCAGTGAGCCGATAAGTGCGGCCACCACGGCAAAGGCGGTGGGCCGGAACATGGCGCCTTCGATGCCCTGCAGGGTCAGCAGGGGCAGGAACACCAGGATGATTATGAGGTTGGCATTGCCCACGTCCTTGGCGGCTTCGGCCGTCAGGGTACAGACGGGGGCCGTCCCCTTTTTTTTCAGCAGAACCCGGTAGATGTTCTCCACCATGATGATGGAGCCGTTGGCCACCTTGCCTATGCCTATGGCCAGCCCTCCGATGGACATGACCGTGAGCTTGATGCCGAAGAGATCCATCAGCACCAGGGCGATAAGGATGGAGATGGGAATGGTCAGCGAGGCGATGAGCGAGGCGCGCAGGTTCCACATGAAAAAGATCATGACCAGGATGATGAGGAGCGCCCCCTCCAGCATGGAGACCTCGACGTGGCTGATGGACTTGAGGATCAGGATGGACTGGTCGTAAAAGGGCTTGATCTCAACCTTCTTAGGCAGGTCCTCTGTGATCTGGGCCAGGGCTTCCTTGACGTTGGCGATGGCCGAGAGAGTGTCGCCGCCGTACTGCTTTTCGATGGTCACGTAGACCGACTCATCGCCGTTGTGGCTGGCTGATTCTCGGCGGAACTTGCGGCCGATCTCGACATCCGCCACATCCTTGACAAAGACCGGGACATTGTTGCGGGACGTGATGGCCGTGTTCCGGAGGTGCTCCAGGGTCTCGATGCGCCCCATTCCCTTGATCAGGGACTCCTGCGGGCCCTGCAGGATGACCCCGCCGGAGAAATTGCGGTTGCTGTTCTCGATCGCCTCCAGGACCTCCTTGATGGTGATGCTGTAGTTCTTGAGCATGTCTGGCTTGAGAAACACCTGGAACTGCTTGACGAATCCGCCCATGTTGATGACAAAGGAGACGCCCTCCACTCCCTGGAGCCGGTAGCGGATGGTCCAGTCGGCGATGGAGCGAAGCTCCATGGGATCGATGTCTTTGCCGATGACCGCGAACTCGAAGATCTCGCCCATGCGGGAGGAGACCGGACCCAGGATGGGATGCGTTGTCCCAAGGGGCAGGCGCCCGGTGATCAGCTCCAGCTTCGAGGACACGATCTGACGGGCCTTGTAGATGTCCGTCCCCCACTCGAACTCCACCGTGACCACCGAATCCCCGGTGGCGGATTCCGACCGGACACGCGTGACATAGGGGGCCCCGTTGAGCAGGCTCTCCAGGGGAAACGTGATGAGTCGTTCCACGTCCTCGGCCGCCATGCCCTCGTTCTCGGTGATGATGTTGACCAGGGGGGCGTTGAGGTCAGGATATATATCTTTGGGCATACGGGCGTATACGATCACCCCCCATATGGCGATCAGTGCGATCAGCAGGATGATCAGAAGACGGTGTTCAAGCGCGAAATCGATGAGCTTATTGATCATGATGATGTCTCCTGGGTGGGCCTTTTGAGGCGATCAATGGATGTGGCCTGATTTGAGGATCTCTTCATAGAGCTTGGACTTGAGCTGGTAGCCACCGCTTACAACGACCTCGTCTCCTTCCGCAAGCCCGCGCAGGATCTCGACATATCCGTTATCCAGGGCCCCGGTGTGCACCACCTGCAGGAAGAACTGCTCGCCGCGCTTGATGAAGGTGATCTTGTCGCCCTTGTCTTCGAGCACGGCCTCCTGCGGAACCACCAGCGCCTGGCTTTGATGATTCAAGGCTATCCAAATGCTGGCGAACATGCCGGGTTTAAGCTTGTAATCCCTGTTTTCCACTTCCGCGCGTACAGTAATGGTACGGGTGTCCTCCTTGAGGACATCGCCGATATAGGTGATCTTGCCTGAAAACGTTTCTCCCGGATAGGCCGGCACGTTCAGCGTCACGGTCATTTCCAAGCGGATCTTGGAGATGTCCTTCTCGTAGATTTCAGCGTCGGTCCAGAGGATGGTGGGATCCATGAGGACCAGGATCTCTGTCTCCTGGTCGATCATACTGCCCAGGACGGCGTTGTTTTGGATGATCTTCCCGGCAATAGGCGCATAGAGCGAGATGATGGGGTTGATCTGATGGGACTCGGTGATGGTGGAGACCTCCTGTTCGGAAAATCCCAGCACATGCAGCTTCTTTTCCGCCGCATCCAGGTTGGCCTGAGCCACCTTGAGGTCCGCCTCAGCCGTGAGGAGGTCTTTTTGGGCCCCTACGCCCCGGTCGAACAGTCTCTGTTGCCGCTCATGGTTAACCCTAGCCAGCTCGTGGTCTGCCTGGGCCTTGTAGAATTCGGACTTGGCGTTCCCCACTTCTTCGCTCTGGAGGGTGACCAGACGCTGCCCCTTCTTCACCCAATCGCCGATCTTGATGTGGATCTGGGAGATCCGGGCGGGAAACGCGTAGCTGACGATGGCCTTGTTGTTCTGGCGGGCGATGACCTTGCCCATGGCGGTCAGCTCGGATTTAAGCGGCTGCAGGGAGGCCAAGGCGGTGCGGATATCGACCGCCTCGAGTTCCTGATCCAAAAGCGTGATCCCATCCGTGCGGCGCATGCCCTTGCCTGTGCTTCGACCTAGGCCTCTGCCTCCGGCCCGCGGCCCTTCGCCTTTTCGCATCAGCTTGCCCTGGAGTCTTCCTGTGTCCTGGCCGGTTTCGGCGTCCTGGGCCTGGGAAAGGGAAGGTTCCTCTGAGTTTTGGTGGCGATCACCGCAGCCGATGCCGCCCGTGATCAGCACAACAGCGAGAGTCAGGACTATGTATCGTCTAATATTCATGGTTGTCTCCTTCCAGGGGTTGGCCAATGGATTTTTCCAGGGCGGCGAGAGCGGCCCGGTGGTTGAACAGGGCGTCGGCATAGGTGGTCCGGGATTCGATCAGAGTGCGGCGGGCCTCGATGAGCTCGATTCCCCCGATCTCTCCTTCCTGGTAGCTGAACAGGAACATGTTGTACACCTCTTCCGCCTGCGTGAGGATCTCTTCCTCAAAAAGCCTGATCTCGTTGGTGGCGGCCACGGCATTCAGGAAGGCATCCTCGACCTCCAGCGATATGGTGTTCTCGAGGTGTTCCACTTCCTTGTACAGGGAGTTGATATTGGCCTGCGCCTCGGCGATCGCTCCCTTGGATGGCTGCCAGAAATAGAGGGGGATAGTAAACGAGAGGGTGAAGTCCCACCATTTGCCCTCGCCTGCAACTTGGTGCTGGTTGAGACCCAGCTCGAAATCCGGCAGGTAGCTCATCTGGGCCGACTTTCTCTGCAGCCCCACCCTTTCCAGGGCAAAGTTGACCTTTTTCATCTCGGGCCGGAATGCCAGGGCCCGGTCTTTCAGCTCCATCAGGTCGAGCTCTACGGGCTTGGACCTGAGCTCCCCGACGACCTGCAGCGGCTCGTATTTGCGGCGGGCCATCAGGTAGTTGAGGAAGGCGCGGGCCAGGCGTGCGTCGCTGGAGGCGCGCCGCAGTTCGTTCTGTGCCTTGGAGACCTCGACGCGGGCTCGGAGCACCTCCACCTGGGCCACATCACCGGCCTCGAACTTGACCTGGGCCTTGTTGAGAAAATCCTGGGACAGGTCCAGGTCCTGCTGTACGTATGTCAGCTTTTCCTGGGCCAGAAGCAGCCTGAAAAAGGCCTGCTTGACCTGGAATGTGATGTCCAGCTTGAGGAGGTCGATCTCCTGCAGGATCTCCTCCGATTCCTTGCCGGCGATCTTTCCCTTGATGTGCTTCTTGCCGGGAAACTCGAATGCCTGGCTGATGCCGAAATACCACTCGCCCGCATTCTTGAAATCGAAGAGCCGGTCCTGCAGGTCCGAGTCCCAGTTGAGGGAGGGTTGGTCAAAGGCCCTGGCCTGGCTGACTCTGGCCAGGGACGCCTGATGCTGCTGGAGGGACGACAGGATCAGGGGATTGTACTGGATGGCTGTGGAGACGCAGTCTTCCAGTGTTAGGGGCTGCGCCTCCGCCTTCTCCTGAGCCGAAAGAGGGAGCACCAGGAATGCGGCAAGTCCCAAAAGGATCACACTTTTTACAGTATTCATCTGACCTCCTTGAACGTGGTGTGAGGACGGCAGCCCGGAGGCCGCGCGTGCCGGTAAAAGGGGAGAAGTCAGACAAGTGGCGGGGAGCGGGACATGGGCAAGATCAGGACGATCTGGTCTTTTTCCCGGCTCTCAGGGACCTTCAGTGTGTCGAGCAGCGCCAGCTGGGGAGAGATGAAGAAGTGGATCTGTGTTGTCGTGAGTGTCGAGTTCTGGAAATGGCAGGCTGGGCAGGAGTCTCCTCCTCCCTTTAGCCCGTTGTGGTCATGGAGAAAATTGATGAAGAGCGTGAGGATGAAGAAAACCAGGAGGAAGCTGATGTTGAGGCCAACCCGGCGCTTATCGAACGTGTCCATAGCTGTTTAACAAATAATTTTAGCATAACGGACACAATAAAGCTAACGAAATCGAGGCTAAAAACAGCCTCTATTTCCCCAGGCGCAGTCCGGCATAGAGCGAGAAGCCGGGGGTTCCGTATCCCTTGACGACCTCATACTGTTGGTTCAGGACATTGTCCAGGCGGGCGAAGACCTGCAGGGAAGGAAGGAGGTCATAGGCCGCGGCAGCGTTGATCAGGAAGTAGCTGTCCAGCGTGACACGAGTGGATTCGTACCCCACCCAAAAATTATCCTCTCGCTCTCCTATGTACAGAAGATCGGCCGTCACGCGGCCCTTCGCTGTGAATCCCGTGCTGACCCTGAGCGCGAACTTGTGCCTGGGCCGGCGGAGCAGGTATTCGCCGCTGTCCTCATCCCTGGCTTCGGTCCGGGTGTATTCGGCCGACAGGGAGAGGTCCTTCCAGGGATTGGCCCGCAGAAAAAGCTCCGCGCCTCGAGCGGAGGCCTTTCTTACGTTGAGGTATCCGTCCGTGTATGTGAAATCGATCAGGTTCTCGAAGGAATTCGAGAAATAGAGGGCGCCCAACTGGAGGCGGCCGCCCAGGAATCTCTGCTCCATACCCAGGTCCCATCCCAGGGTTCTTTCCGGCTCGAGGTGTTCATTCCCGACCGGGCCGTAAAATGTGGGTGGCGCATAGAGCTGATAGAGAGAGGGGGCCTTGAATCCCGTGCCCAGGGATGCCTTTAGACGCGTGCCGGTACGGTCGAGATTAAACCCGGGCGCGATCCGATAGGTGAGAGCGCCACCGGCCTGGCTGTGGATGTCATATCGGGCGCCCAGAGCGGCGAAGAAGGTCCCGTCCAGGTTGATGCGATCCTGGAGGTAGGCCCCGAAATTGTCGGTGGATTGTTTGGGGAACCGGCTCTCGTAGGGACCCCAGATGCTCTCCGAGGTGTATTCCGATTCTCCCTGTTCCCGGGAGTACATCAGCCCAGCCGTCACGGTGTTGCTCTCATGGGCGAAGACGTTGTTCTGCCAGTCGATCTTGACGAGATCGCTCTCGAACAGGCCTTTTTCGCTGTCGTGGGGGTTGATCTCGTCCGGGGGGTTGTCCTGCCTGCGTACATACTGGAGAAAGGAGGCGTTGAGGGTGGACTCCCAGCGGTTGCGCGAAAAGAGGCCCCGGGCATGCCCTCCTATCAGGATCGCGTTGTAGTCCTGTACGCTGTTGGGATCGTCGCTGTTGTCACCTCCTCCGGAATGGTCGATGTCTAGGCGGCTGTCGATCGACCTGACGCTCAAGCTCAGGTCAAGGTTGTCTTGGGGATGGTAGCCCAGTTTTCCCGACAGGGTCAGGTTCTGGTACCCGTCGTTCTCGGTGTTCCCCTCGTACTGGCTGCCCGCCGCCGAAAAACCCTCTGATTCGACAAAAGCGGCCCCCGCGGAGTAGGACAATCTGCCGCTCCGGCCGGAGACTTCTGCGTTTCCGTTCATGGTGGCATAGCTGCCGGCCTGGGCAGAGACGTGAAACCGGGGCGTTCCCTGTTCCTGCCGGGTGATGATATTGATGACGCCCCCCATGGCATCAGAGCCGTAGAGCGTGCTCTGGGGGCCTCGCGCGATCTCGATGCGCTCGATGCTTTCCACCATCAGCAGCCCCATGTCGAAGGTGCGGCTCGGCGTCATGGGATCGTTGAGTTCCATGCCGTCGACCATGACCTTGGTGTGTTCGGAATTGGCCCCCCGGATCAGCACTGAGGAAGAAGAGCCCAGCGGTCCGTTCTGGGTAATGGAGAGCCCCACTACCTCGGCCAGGGCCTCGAGTACCGAGATCTTCTTGGTTTTTTCCAGGTCCTGCCGCGTGATGACCGTGACCGAACTGGCTGTCTCCTTTACGGAGGTCTCAACCCTGTTGGCCGTGACCGTGACCTCGTATTCCAGTTTTTCCTTCTGTTTCTCCTGTGGACCTTCCTGCCCTGCTTTCCCGCCGTCCTGAGCGAGCAGGGACAGGGACAGACATATCAGGATAAGGGGACCGGCCAGAGAGACCTTGCACATTCGCTTCCTCCTTTTCAGGCTTCCCGTCCATAACAAAAACGATTGACAGGGAGCCATACCACGAGGAGGAAAGTGGGGGCTAAAAAAAAACCACCCTACCTTCCGCCCGAAGATGGGTTGCTTGGGGTACGCGGGAGGTCTCCTGACTGACGGGTTATCCTAGTCCCTGGCCTTCCCATTCCCAATAGAACAGTGGCCGTCTGCGGGACTCTTTCCCGATCACAGTAGCGGGGGCTGTGCCCGATTCGCACGGGCTTCCCTGTTCCGCGAACCTTTGCCTCGATAAACGAGAGGGTATGGTGGCATAGGCAAGGGCCTATGTCAAGACTTGGGGACACCCTTCAGAGGGACATCCTGTTGTCCACGGGACTGCCGCCAGGAGGCTGACCAGGGCCGGGGTGTCCCCTAGGGGGATGTCCCCAAGAGGGCGCCCTGATGGGTGTTGCGGGCCTCCAGGGTGTCCTCGATCTCCCGGATGATCCCGGACTTGTCCTCCAGCCACTCGGGAGCCACCAGGATGTCCGGGTGGGCCTCACTGACCAGCCTTTGCACGAGGATGTCTGGGGGCGTGTGCTCGAGGAGATGAATAACTGTGGCTATGTATTCCTCCCGGCTGAGCAGGCGAAGATCGCCTCTTTGGTGGATGTGTGCCAGCCGGGAGAAGCGCGTGACATAGAGCATGTGGAACTTTACGGCATCCACGCCCAGAGCCGCGATTCCCTGCATGGTCCGGGTCATGTCTTCGAGGTCTTCTCCCGGCAGCCCCAGTATGAGGTGTGCGCACACATGAATTCCCCTCTGCCTGAGATCCTGGATAGCCTGGGACGTGGCCGCGGCACCGTGGCCGCGGGAAATGGCGCGCAGGGTGTCCTCCCGGAGAGACTGCACTCCCAGTTCCACCCAGGTGTAGTACTGTGCGGTATAGCTCTGGATGAGATCCAGGATCTCGCTTGAGAGGCAGTCTGGACGTGTGGCGATGGACAGGCCCACGACCTCCTCAAATGCAACGGCCTGGTCGTACAGGGGCTTGAGCTGAATCCGGGAGCCATAGGTGTTGGTGAATGACTGAAAATAGGCGATGAACCTCTCCGCATTGTAGCGCTTCCGCAGTCCCTGCATACCCGAGTGCATCTGCTCGGTGATGGTGGGAGGGATTTCCCCACCGGTCCGCCCTGAACCGCCGGCTGGGTCGCAGAACAGACACCCGTCATCCCCCACGGTCCCGTCCCGGTTGGGGCAGCCCAGGCCGGCGTTTAAAGCGACCTTATGGACGCGGCATCCAAACTTTTGTCTCAGGTGCTGGCTGAAGCGGCGGTAGCGGCTTTCTTTCATCAGATTCTGTCCAAACGGCCCGGACATTTCATGTCTGCATGGGGCCGTCAGCGCCAGCGGCGCGAGATCAGGAGGTGGATGAATAGCGGCCCCCCGACGATGGCCGTGATGATCCCGACCGGAAGCTCTGTCGGAGCCAGCACCGTGCGGGCCACGGTGTCGCAGACGGCCAGGGCGGCTCCGCCCAGAAGGAAGGCCCCGGGCAGGACCGTACGCTGGTCCACGCCGCTCAGCCTGCGGACGGCATGTGGCACGATCAACCCCACAAATCCGATCGGCCCCACCAGAGAGACCACGGCCGCCGTGGCCAGCCCGCCTCCCACGAAGACGTTCCTCCGAACCCGGTCGACGTCTACGCCCTGGGCATGCGCCAGGTCTTCGCTGAGGGCGATGTGGTTGAGGTCTCGGGCATGATAGAGGAGGAGCCCCAGTCCCGGAAGAAGCAGGGGCAGGATGCCCAGCAGCTGCCTGTATCCCAGGATGTCCAGTCCGCCCATCATCCAGCGCTGGAAGACCACCAGGGCGTTGGGTTCGGCCAGGTAGGTCAGGAGCAGGATCCCTCCCGCGCAGATGATGCTGATGGTCACTCCGGCCAGGAGCAGCGTATAAACGGACATCCCCCCTGGGCTGCGGGCCAGCCGCTGGATCAGAAACAGGGCGGTTGCGGCTCCCAGGACCGCGAATATCTGCAGTGAGCCGAACGGCCCCCAGACCGCCCAGAGGGCAGGGAACGAGATCGTGAGGAAGGCCCCCAGCGCCGCCCCTCCGCTTATGCCGAGAGTGAAGGGTTCGACCAGAGGATTCCGGAAGAGGACCTGGAAGCAGGCGCCCACCACAGCCAGGGCGCCTCCTGCCAGCAGCGCCAGGAGGACACGCGGCACGCGCTGGTGCCAGAAGATCTCCCCGGCCGGCTCGCGCTCGCCCTGCAGATAGCCCCCCACGTCTCCGGGGGAGATGGAACCGGGCCCGATCCAGGGGCTCACCAGCGCCACCAGCAGGAAAAGTAGTGCATATCCGGTCAGAGCCCGTGCCTTCATTCTGAGTCCTCCCGGACGGCACGCGCGATGAGGACGGGCCGCTGTGTTTCTGGATGTTCCTCCATCAGCACATCCGCTCCGTAAACTTCCGACACGCGTTCCTTGGTGAGCACTTCCCGGGGAGATCCCAGGGAGAGGACCTTGCCGGCAGTGAGCAGGAGCAGCCGGTCACTGTAGAGGGCGGCGAGGTTGATGTCGTGGGTGACCACGGCGATGCCCATTCCGTCCCGCGCCAGGTTGTGAAGCAGCTGGAAAAATCGGATCTGATGCGGCAGGTCGAGTGCTGCAGCCGGCTCATCCAGGAGGAGAAAACGGGGCTGCTGTGCAAGCACCGAAGCCAGGAAGGCGCGCTTCTTCTCCCCTCCAGAAAGCTGGGACAGCCTCCGTGTCCGCAGAGCGAGCACCCCGGTAAGCTGGAGGCTGCTCTCGATGGCGGCCCGGTCGTCTTTTCCCAGGCGGCCCCACCCCTTGACATGGGGATAGCGTCCCATGCCCACAAGTTCTTCCACGGTCAGGTCGTACTCGCTGCTTAATTCCTGAGGCAGGAATCCCAGCTCCCGCGCGGTCGAGCGCCTGGCTAATTCTTGCAGACTGCATCCCCCGAGCCTGACACAGCCGGCCACCGGTGAGATCAATCCGGCCGAGATATGGAGGAGAGTGGTCTTCCCGGATCCGTTGGGGCCGATCACGCCCAGCACCTCTCCGGTCCTGATGCTGAGCTCTGAAACGTTGAGCTCCCAATCGATCCCGGGAAAGCTGTGCTTTATTCCCTGCAGCTCAATCATGTCTTTCCTCGAAGAGCTCAGGGTGTATGGCCGCCGCCAGCCTGTTCGCGGTCTGCGCGATCCGGACACCGGGGATCAGGAGATAGTCATCACTCAGGAAATGGATCCGGCCGGCCTGGACCGCGGGCAGGGTGGCGAGCCGCTCCCAGTCCGATTTCAAGAGCACCTGGTTGTCCGGTGATATCCCCTCGGCCAGCACCTCGATGATAACATCCGGCCGGCGCCGTACCAGGGCTTCCTTGGAGATGCGGGGATAGGCTCCGGGTGCGTCGGCGAAGATGTTGCGGCCCCCCGCCAGCTCGATCAGCTCGTGAAGGAAGGTGCCGGAGCCCGTGGTCATGAGCCCGGTCAGGTCGCCCGGAGTGTGCCCCAACCCCAGAAAGACGCTTCGGGGTGGACGGGCCTGTGTCTTGCGGGCAAGATCATCCAGCTGCTGCCGGATCTCAGTGGCCAGGCTCTTTGCCTTGATGTCTGCATCAAGGACCGTGCCGATCCTCTCTATCGCGGCGGTGATGTGGCCGATCCTGTCGATGTCCACTGACAGGGTTGGAATGCCCTGTTCCCGACAGAAGCGGGCCAGAGCCTGATGTTTTCCCTGAAAAATGATCAGATCCGGCTCCAGGGAGAGGATCCGTTCACGGTTGGGATTGATCTGCCCCCCGATCTGCGCCACATCTAGCGCCGCAGGGGGATAGAAGGAGAAATCGCTCACACCTACGACTCGAGTACCCTCGCCCAGGGTGAAGACGATCTCTGTGATGCTGGGAGACGCACAGATCACCCTGCGCGCATTTGGTGGACCTCCTCCCGGGAGGGTGCTTGACGCTGCATTTTCGCCCTGCTCACCCTGAAAGAGCAGATAGAGCAGTGCAAATCCCAGCACGACCAATGCCAGCGTGAGGGCCAGGGGCAGGTTCCGGATCTTTTTCATGGAAGCGGAATCACCTTGCCTTAAACCAAAACGTTTGTCAACGCCGCCCAAACCTTCCCCCGCAATCTATCCCATCCTCCAGTGGAAATTCTATTCACTGTTGGCCGGCCCTGCTTTTTCCCCAGTGTTTAAGACACTCATCCTACCGTGGATATACTTCGAATCCCAGTGGGCGAGGATTTTATTTCTGAGGGCTGGAAGAGGTGAGCTGCCCGCTCCAGGGTGAAGCGGGCAGCTGCCATGGGGATGGATTAAAGATTAGGGGAATCTATCTCAATCCTTCGATAAAAGGAGGGGTAAAAAGGAGGGACTTGCGTATGTCCATTTGTTTTTATCTCTCGTTTCTTAGCCATTCCACTACTATATACGCCAATATCGTTCAAAGAGTTGCTTCTTTGGCGCATTTTACGCCTGAAATTGCACGAATTGGCCAGGAATGCGATTTTTCAGGATTTTTGCCCTCAACGCGGTGAGTCATGCGTGAACAAAGTGGGGGCTATCCCGGGGTGTGAATGGAGTTTTCGGGCGGATAACTCATTGAAAACTAAAAGGATAGACAGAAAAATGAACTTTTTTTATTCCTTGCTGTCCCCCAACTGCAACGTTTCAATTATTATATCACATTTTTTTGTCCGAATACAAGCAATTTTTTATTTTTTTTTGAATTCCCTTGATTTGCACGCTAAGAGCGATAAATCATCCCTAAAACTCCCTGATGGGACAGTTATCTTCGGATAAGGGCGAAACGCCGTTTTTTGACTCCAGGGATCTAATTCTCTAGAATGAGACATAACCTCAAGGACCAGGAGTCGGGAATGAATAGAGATGAATTCAGGGAGTGGGGATACCGCTGTGTGGATTGGGTGTCAGACTATTTCGAGAACGTAGGCGACTATCCCGTGCGCCCCGCCCTACGGCCTGGCGATATCACAGCACAGCTTCCCGAGGACGCGCCCCTGAAGGGGGAATCCATGGATGCGGTGTTCGACGATTTCCGGAAGATCGTCGTCCCCGGTATGACCCACTGGCAGCATCCCTCCTGGTTTGCCTATTTCTCGGCCAACAACAGCCCTCCTTCGGTGCTGGCGGAACTGCTCACTGCGGGGATGGGGGCCCAGTGCATGATCTGGGAAACCTCTCCGGCAGCTGCGGAGCTGGAAGAGGTGGTCCTGGAATGGCTACGAAAGCTCCTGGGCCTGCCCGCCGGGTTGTCCGGCGTCATCCAGGATACGGCCTCGACAGCCTCACTGGTAGCGATCCTCACGGCCCGGGAGCAGGTCACGGACTATGGCTCCAACCTCCGGGGGCTCCGGGAATCGCTCCGGGTCTATGTGTCGGAGGAGGCTCACTCCAGCGTAGTAAAGGGAGCAAGGATCGCGGGCATCGGCGAGGAAAACATCCGCAACATCCCGACGGATGCGGCGTTCGCCATGATCCCGGAGGAACTGGAACGGGCCCTGACGGAGGACAAAGCTCAGGGCATCACTCCCGCCTGCGTGGTGGCCACCGTCGGGACCACCTCCTCCTCGGCCATCGATCCGCTGGGGCCCATCGGCCGCATCTGCCAGCGGCACAAGGTTTGGCTGCACGTTGACGCTGCCTATGCCGGCTCCGCCGCCATCCTCCCGGAGAAGCGCTGGATCTTCGATGGCGCCGAATATGTTGATTCTCTCGTGTTCAATCCGCACAAATGGATGCTCACCAACTTCGACTGCTCGGCCTATTTTGTCAGGGACGAGGGTGCCTTGATCCGCACCTTCGAGATCCATCCCGAATACCTGAAGACCGGTGTGGATGCCGTGGTCAAGAACTACCGGGATTGGGGGATCCAGCTAGGCCGCCGCTTCCGGGCCCTGAAGCTCTGGTTCGTTCTGCGGACCTATGGAGTGGAGGGAATACAGGCCATGATCAGGGAGCACATCCGGCTGGCCCAGCTGTTCCGGGAATGGGTGGATGCCCATGGTTCGTTCGAGATCATGGCTCCCGTGCCCCTGAGCCTGGTCTGCTTCCGGCTGAACGACGGCCGCCCGGAAGAGGCGCTGGAACGGGTCAACCGCGACCTGCTCGACAGGCTTAATCGGTCCGGGCGCCTCCTGCTGACGCAGACCCGCCTCGGAGGAAAGTACGTGATCCGCATGGCGATCGATTCCCACACCACGGAGGAAAAGCACGTTCGCGAGGCCTGGGAACTCATCTCCAAGACGGGAGAAGTGCTGCAGCGTGAGGCCCCCGCGTGAGCACGCGCCTGCGGATCTCCGATGCGATCTGGGAGGCATTCCCCGGCCTCCATCTCGGGGTGGTGGCCGCCCGGGGTATCGACAACTCCCGCTCAGCGCCGGAGTTGTCGTCCTTCCTCCGGGAGGTGCAGTCCAGGATCCGGGAGGAGTATGATTCCGAAACCCTGTCACAGGTCCCTCATATCCAGGCCTGGCGGCAGGCATACTCGAGTTTTGGTGCCAAGCCCAAAAAGCACACGAGCTCGGTGGAAAGCCTCTACCGCATGACCCTCAAGGGAGGGGATTTTCGTCCGATCAACGCCGTGGTGGACGTCTACAACCTGGTCTCGCTCAGGTTCGGAGTCCCCGCCGGCGGGGACGATCTGGACCAAGTCGAGGGGGACATCTCCCTACTCTTTGCCAAGGGGGACGAGGGCTTCACGCCGCTCAACAGCGAGTCCCGGGATGTGGCCAGGCCGGGTGAGGTGATCTATCGGGATGACAGGGATGTGCTCTGCCGCCGCTGGAACTGGAGGGAGTGCGACCGCACCAAGATGACCGAGGGAACGCGGAATGTAAGCCTGGTGGTGGAGGCCCTGCCGCCCAAGACCAGAGAGGATGCGGAAGAGGCGGCACAGGATTTGATCCGCCTCATATCTCTCCACTGCGGTGGGGCTCTCCGGAGCTGGGTCCTGGACCGCGATCTACCCGAGATTGAGCTGGATGTATGAATAGGAGTAAACACTAATGTTTCAGACCGAGATCCTGCTCTGGATCCAGTCCCATGCCTCGGGTTTCTGGACCGGATTTTTCAACTTCTGGTCCGCTTACACCGATTGGGTCATTCCTCTCATGCTGCTCGTCCTTTTCGCCGTCAGCCTCCGTGCCGGATTCGTTCTGATCCAGGCCGTCTTCTGGAACATGACGATCGTCATCTTCCTGAAGGAGCTCATCCTCCTTCCCCGGCCCTCAAGCGTCGACAGCAACGTGCGGCTGCTGGGCAAGGGTTTCCCCAATCCAAGTCCCTACGAGAGCGGGGGAGCCAAGAGCTTTTTCGGGGGACTGCCAAAGGATGTGGTGGAAGGCATCCGCGCCCATCCCTTCGACACCTGGGGGCTTCCCTCGGGCCACACCAGCAGCTCTGTGACATTCGGTGGCCTGCTCTTTCTCTTATTCAAGCAGAAGTGGGTGAAAGCTGCGGCGGTTGCCGTGATCGTCTTTGTCCCCCTTTCACGGCTCTACTTGGGCCGGCATTTCCTGGCCGACCTGCTGGCCGGCTATCTGCTTGCGCTGGTCTTTGTCCTAGTCTTTTACCATGGGATCTACCGCCGCCGCTGGTTCCGGGATTTCTTCCGCGGCCGTTGGGACCAGACGCCATGGGATGCCCGCACCTGGGCGATCCTCTGCTACCTGGTCGTGCTGCCTCTGGCAGTCCTGTTGATCCCCTATGCCCAGATCAAGGCCGTTTCCGCACTCCTGGGCCTGAACCTCGGCTATATCCTCCTGCGGATCAAGGGTGTGCCCGAGGATGCGGGGACCCTGCTCCAGAGGGCGGGCCGGGCCGGGATCGCGCTGGCGATCTATTTCGGGCTGGACCTGCTGTTGGGATTGATCGAGGGGATCCTCTCCAGCTCGGGCTCGGACGTAGTCCACTTCGCCCATGGTACGCTGGTCATGATGCTCATGTTCTGGGCCTCGACCGAGTTCAGCATCCGGCTGGGGCTCTTTAAGCGGGCCGGGTGACGTCCTCCCGAATCCCTTCAACGCCTGGAGGGCATGCAGTGTGACCCATCGGCTTGGCCGGCCTTTGCTTTCGATATTGAAGTGAAAGCGGCCGTTGTAGGTGTTCTCCAGCAGCCAGTCGACCGGATCGCCCCGAAGGCGATCGGTCCAGTTCCCCGAGGCCCTCATCTGCCGGGATCCGGGTGGGAAGGGCCGGGCCCGTCGCGTTCGGCCGAGTAGACCAGCGAGTGCTCTGGATCTGCGAAGCGGACATAGTATCCCCATCCGCCCGTACCCTGCAGCACCTTGATGAGCAGTGTGTTCCAGCCGTTTTCAAGCCGAACCGGTATCCGGTCCTGATCCGGGTAGGCTCCCCGATAGGCCGGATTGGTAAACACCCGCTCACCGTTCAGCCAGATTCGAACCCCGTCGTCGCTGCCGATCAGGAGCTGGGTGTTGTGTTCCCTGGGAGCGAAGACGTTCGTGAAACCGTAGGCCACAGCCTGTTCCTTGGGTTCGATCAAATCTTCCAGCCTGACCCAACCGGATTCCGGTGCGGCATGCCGGATCCATACGACGGCTTTGCCTCCCTTGCCCGTGTAGGACCGGGACAGGTCGATCCCCTCTTCCGGTGGGAAGGCCGCTTGGAGAAAGGACATGTCCGGAGCGTCAAAGGGACCGATGAGGTTCCAGTCCCGGATGAAATGGGGCCGGGAGGGGACCTTTTTAAGACCCACGAAACCGAATTCTTTCCCAGATGCATCCGGATGCTGCCCCTCAATCTTGAGAAGGACCTTGTTGGTCCCCTGCCGCAGCCGCACATCCTTCACCACGGTCCGGTCGATTCTCCGGTCCTTCGCATAGCCATCGATCGGTGGCGCATCCACTCTCGACTCCCATTCGTCCTGTTCGATCCGTACAACCCGGGCCGCTCCCATCGCAGGCCCCTTCAGGGTAAACATTTCCAGGTCGTAGTATTCGCCCACCTCCGCATCCAGGAAGAGCGCGATCTCTTCCCCTGCTCGCGCCCCGTCTGTGTACAGCACGGGGTAGCGCTCCCCCCCGGGTGTGTAAAAGGAGGTTAGCGAGGGGGCCAGCCTGCGCGCTGTGACCGTCATCCCGATCCCCCTGTCCGTGAAGACGGCGAGGCCGCGTCCGGGGATCTCTTCCCAGGCGGGGATCTCAAGCCCCGGAGATTCCAGGGCGAACGGAAGGCGTTCTTCCACAGGGGGGAGCCCGGGAAAGGCTGCGTGGGGTTCGGACTGATACCAGTAGGCCACGGAGGAAAAAAAGTCTGAGCGGTCGTTGGCATGCCCGTGTTCGATGGTGACCCGGATGGACTCGAGGAAGGGGATGGGGTCCGGGATGTGATGCCTGTATACGGTCGCTTTGGACCCTGTTTTGAAGTCCGGCTCCTGCAGGGGACATCCATAGAAGAGGTTCTCACCCTCCCGCATGCCCCAGGCGTCGGAAAAATAGTCTTCGGAACCCGTGCCGTAGAGAGAGGGGAACTCTTCTCCGTCCACAAAGATCATGTCGTCTCCCTCTCCCCACCAGCCCATGGCCCGCTGCAGGATGCTGAGGCTGCAGCCCACATAGTGACCCCTCCCCTCCGCCTCCAGGAAGACATAGTTCTGACCTGGCACGCAGGGCATGGCCTGCTGGTACTGGGCGTGGAAATAGGGAGTTTCCGGCTCCAGTTCCGCGAGGCTCCTGTAGTCGATGTAGAAGTAGAAGGCGCCGACCGGGCTCGTTCCCTCATTGGTGGCCGTGATTCGGGCCGAGCCTCGAAACGGCATGTACCAATAGCAGTTCCTGGCCCTTCCCTCGGAGGAACAGGCGATGGCGAGGGAGCTGAGGTCGCGGTTCAGGCCGTGACCAACTCCGAAGAAGTCACCGATGGGAGCCTCCACCGAGGGCGAGGCCTCACCGTCCCAGTACATTCGGAGGACGATCTTGCGGCCGTAGAAGGCCTCCCCGGCGATGGTCACCCAGATGTGATGGATAGCGGCCGGTCCCTCGATCTCGGCCAGAACGGCCGTCTCCCCAGGTGGGATGGCGAAGCGGTCGTTGTTCCCTCCACTGTGGTCGAAAGACGAGATCCGGAGGCTCTTGAAGTCGTGCTGGCGCCCCAGGCTGCGGAGCAGGTCCTGAGCACTCGACGGCCCTGCGATCAGACCGAGGATCAGCAAAAATGTGGCAGTGGCAAAACGGTGACGCATCTCTCCCTCCTAGTCTCCCTCTCGCGTTGTCTCGACTCGGGCAGGCGGTCGGTCCGCCCTCCCGAAGGCCTATTTTTGAGCTTCAGGGGTGCCCGTACTCCGGAAAAAGCCGGTCGCCGGCGTAACCCGGACCTTCTCTGTTGGCGCATCCAGAGGAAATCCCTGGATGATAAGATCTTCGTCCAGGATCTCTATGGGCATGTTCGGGTTGGCATAGGAGATGGGGGATGGGGTGTTGGCTACCAGCGCTTCTTTTAGGGACTGCCCGTCCTGTGTGATTACGGCGATATAGAGGTTCTCGAAGTCCAGGTGCGCGCGTATAGCCGCGTTGACCTCTTCCCTGGTGACGGCGGCCAACCGTTTCTGGGCTTCGGCCAGGAAATCAGCGTAGCCGTAGTACCGCGAATCCATCTGCCAGCCCAGGCGCTCCTGGAGGGTTTGGGCATAGAGCCGCGTGTAGTTCAGGAGATACTGCTGTGTCAGCTTGAAACGGTCTTCCGGGATCCCCTCATCCACCAGGATCTTCAGCTCGCGCAGCGCTTGCCGCAGCACGAAGTGGCGGTTGGAATTCGCCAATGGCCGGATCCAGATGGAGAAGTACTGCTGCTGCCGGCAGTAGTTGGTGTCCGGGAATTTATCACGCCCCTGGATGAAGTGTTCGATGTAGGCATAGTCCCCGTAGTTCTGCCCGCGTTCCTCACGGACCTTCTGAAAAAGATGGGAGAGGTGCTGCCGGTGTTCTCCGAAGTGGGATCCGGCGATCCAGAGGGCGAAGAAGTCGTCGTCTGCCCGGGAGAGCGAGACCGGGAAACCAATGGAGATCGCGGTCGCCGGGGTCTGTTTGTCGACGATCACGACCTCCAGGCCCTCGGGCTGGTGTTGGGGAGGGAGCATGAGTTGAGGCGCGTGACCCTCTGAAAGAGCGGAAAAATCCGCCAGCACTCTGTCGGGCAGGTCTGCCGGGTACCCCCCCACCAGCCCGATCGTGATGTTACCCTGGAGGAAGCGTTTGGTATAGTAACTCTTCACATCTTCCAGGGTAAGGCTCCTGACGCTCTCCAGGGTGCCGTTCTCGTTGTGCCCGTAGGGATGATCCGCATACATCATGTTGTTAAGGATCTCTTTGCCGAACTGCTCGTCCATGTTCCCAACGAGAGTCCTTTCCAGGAAGTCCATCTGGTTCGTTTTGAGCCGGATGAAGTCCTCCTCCCTGAAGCCCGGATCGAGCAGCATAGATTTGAAGATGGCGTAATAGGCCTCCAGGTTGTCGATGTGGATGGTACCTGTGACGGCTGCCATTTCCTTGTCCATCTGGAGGCCGACCCCGGCCGCCATGGGATAGAACGCCTGAGTGATCTCCTGGTAGCTCATGGTCCGGCTGCCGCCCACGGCCAGCATGCTCAGCATGAGGGCCCCGATGCCTTCCTGGCCCTCGGGATCGTGGGCGCTCCCGAAGTGGAGCAGGATGCGGAATCCGACCAGCGGAGAGTCTGTGACGGGCAGGAGTTCGGTGGTCAAACGGTCCGGATTCTTGCGTGCACAGGAAAAGGACAGGATGCTGAATCCGAATACGAGGAGCGTAGCCATGATCATGGACTTTCTCATCGGGTGCCTCCTCCGGACAGCGTGATCACGGTGGAATTATTCCGTGTGAAATATCTCTGGGCCATCTCCTGCATGACCCGGGGAGTGACTTTATCGTAGAGAGCGAAGAGCTTGTTGATGGTACCGGGGTCTTCTGCCAGGCTGAGGTAGAAGGCCAGGCTGCCGGCCACGCCATCGGTGGTGCCCAGGGCCTCTGCAAAGGAATATTTGATGTTGGATTTCACCTCGGCCAGGAATTCCTCTTGGATCAGGTCCTGCTTGGCCCGCTCGATCTCTTGAAAGATCTCCTCTTCTACCTTGGCCAGGTCCCGGTTCTGCTTCACGACGGCGTTGAAGGTCAGCAGGTAGGGATCCCGCCGGTCTGGGAAGCTCGCAAAGAAAGACACACACGTCTGTTCCTCGATCACGAGTTTCTGGAAGAGAGGAGCCCTCCTGGAAAAGAACGTCTGGGCCAGCAGGTCGAGGGCTGCCTTGTCCAGCTCGTCTCCGGAGAAGGCCGGGCCGTGGAACCCGATCGCCAGCCGGGGAAGGGTGGCTGTGGGCCAGTCGAAGTGGGCCCGTTTCGCTTCCCGTTGGGGAGGCTCGACCGGTGTGACCAGTGTGTAATCGGATTTCTCCCAGCCGCCGTAGTACTGCTTGACCAGCTCCATGAGCCCGTCGTGCGCGAAGTCCCCCACCACCATCAGGATGATGTTGTCGGGGGCATAAAACCTCTTCTTATAGATCTGGCTGTATGCGAACTGGTTGGGCATGTCCTGGATGTCTTCGAGATAGCCCAGAGTTGTGTGCTTGTAGGAGTGTGACTCGAAAGCGGTGTCGCGCAGGAGCTCGTGGATGCGGCGCGCGGGATTGGAGGCGCTGGCGTAGTATTCTCCTTCGATGACGGGAGCCTCGGTCTTGAGCATGTTTTCGTTGTAGTACAGGTTGATGAAACGGTCGGCCTCGGTGCGGACCACCTCTTCCAGGTTCTCGCGGCCCGCGAACACCGTGAAATAGCAGGTGTAGTCGTCCGTGGTGTATCCGTTGGTGCCGGCCCCCAACCGGGTGAGATATGCCTCGTAGGCTTCCTTGGGAACGGTTTTGGTCCCCTTGAACATCATGTGTTCGAAAAAGTGGGCGAAGCCGGATTTGCCGGGTTCGATCTCGTTGCGTGAGCCGGAGCGCACGATGGTGTAAAATGAAATGATATGGGGATTTTCCAGGGGAATCGAGACGACCCTCAGCCCGTTCTCCAACTGTTCGATCCTGTAGTCGTACGGGAAGATCTCCGCAGCCTGGATCACCAGTGGAAGACAACAAAGGACGAGAAGGCCGCAGGCAAGTCGCACAGATGTCTGTTTATGCATGGGCTGTCTCCTTGAGTTCTGCTTGATAATCAGCGATTTGATGCCTCATCTATATATCAGAATCGATTTCCTTTAACAAGTTCAAGCCATCCGAAGCTGGCGTCCCGCTTCTGATCCCGGGGAGTGTACGGCTTGATGTCCAGGATGGGAGTCCCCTCGATCATGTCGACTCCGCTGACCTCGAGGACATTTTCTTTCCGTGTCAGCAGCTGCAGGACCGTCAGCCCCAGAGGGTTGGGCCGGCGGGGGCTGCGGGTGGCGAATACGCCCTTCTCCTCTGTCTCGAAGGGCGGTTGTGCGGTGAGCTTCCCTGTTTCTGCTTCATGAAAGGCGAAGAGGACGATGATGTGTGAGAATCCCTCGATCGAATCCAGCCCCGCTGCAAATCCTGGAAAGACTTCCAGCTCTCCCCGGATGGGATCGAATCCATCGGGCCTCCAGTTCTGGTCCTGCCGTATGTCATCGGCGTGTTTGAAGGGCGAATGAACCGTGCCGATGGGACTGAGCGTTATTTTCATGGTGAATACCTCTTGATTCGATGGGCATCCAGAGCCCGGAGCGGTCCGGATCATTCAGGACGCTCTCATGCATGAGCAGCACCGGGTGTAAGCGGCTGTTTCGACCTCTCCCCCCTGTTAAAAGGGGATTATTCGTGGACGTATGTCAGCCAGCTATCGTACTCCGGGCGTTGGCCGATGACGGTTTCCAGGTAGACCGATCTGAGCTGTTTGGTCACCGGCCCGGGCTGGCCGTCACCGATCTCGTGCTCTATCTTGGGTTCCCCGGGGACCGATCCGTCGGTGATCCGGATGATGGGGACGACCTCAACGGCCGTGCCTGTGAACATGACTTCGTCGGCGGTGATGAGGTCTTCCTTGGTCATGGGGCCGACCTCGGTCTTGTAGCCCAGGTCCTCAGCCATCTTGAGGACGGTGGTGCGGGTGATGCCCTCCAGGATGGATTCGGTGCGGTCGTTGGTCCGGACGATCCCGTCTTTGACGATCAGGATGTTTTCACCCGGACCTTCGGCCACGTTCCCTTCCAGGTTGAGGAAGACGGCCTCGTCATATCCCTTTTCCCTGGCGATCATGCCGCAGAAAGTGGATTGGACATAATTGCCGCCCAATTTTGCGCCCATGTGTGTCTGGCTGTGGTGGATCCTCTTCCAGGGCAGAATGAAGACGTGTACTCCGTTCACGGACTTTTTCCCGAGGTATGCTCCCCATTCCCAGGCCGAGACGATGAGTTCCGCCGGGCTGGCCCAGGGCACGAGCCCCAGGTTGCCGTACCCATACATGAGCAGAGGGCGGATATAGGCGGAATCGAGCTCGTTCTCATTAACGATCAGCTTGACGATGTCGATGATCTCGGCGCGGGTGTAGGGGGCCTGCATCTTCAGTACTTTGGCTGAGTGCATGAACCGGTCCATGTGCTCTTCCAGCCGGAAGATAGCAGGGCCCTTGGCCGTGCTGTAGGCCCGGATCCCCTCGAAGACGGAGGTCCCGTAGTGAAGGGCATGGCTCTGGGAGTGGACCAGGGCATTGTCCCAATCGAGGATCTTGCCCATGTACCAGATCTTCTTCGCTTTAGGGAAGTTGGCGGTATCAAACATCGATGCTCCTTCGGAATAAAATTTGTATGAGAAGGTTAGATTCTTGAAAAATATTGGTATCACATTCCTGCAAAAAAATAAAGGCTGGAATTCGAATGTTCATCCCCGCTCCAGCGTGAATTCCCAGGCGCACCAGAGGCCGTCTGGGTGCGGGTCCGGCGGACAGGACAGGCAGCGCGTGCGGATCCGGGGATCGATGGTCCGGGCGAACCCGCTGTATTCGACGATACCCACAGGCTTGCAGGGGAAGTCGGGGAGTCCCTTGCGCCGGCGTGCTGCCTGGACGCGGCAGTTCGTCATGCGGAAAACGCAGCGCGTGTCGCTGATGTCCACGGCCTCCTGAGTATTGAGGAGTGCGTAGAGGCGGAACTTGAGGGCCTGGAGGAGAGCGGGTATCCCGCCTCCCGGCTCGAGGCTCAGGAACTGCATGATCCTGCGCGCCTCGATGACCGTGAATTTTTCCCAGGCCAGGGCGTCGAGATCCATGGCGGTCTCCAGATCGAGCCTGTCTTCTACCGCCTGAAACCACAGGCCATCATGGGCCAGCCAGTTTTTGGCGGCTCCCTGAAGGAAGGCCAGAAGTTCTTCCCTGTTCAAGTCCTGGATCTCTTTCATTTATTGTCCTTTCTGCGGCCCGGGATTTCACACGCCTGCGGGCTCATAGTATTTTCGTCCCTTGTGATAGACAACTCGGATCCGCTCCTTTTCCTTGAGGAGGTTCAGGTGTTTGATGAGCTCATTGCGGTGCAGTCCCAGGGCATTGGCAAGGTCTGTCAGGGTTGCCGGCCGCCGCTTGATCAGGTCGAAGATCGCATCCTCAGCAGACTCATCCCCGGCCCGGCGCGGAAGATCGGAAAAATTTGCGATGATCTCGGCTCGGGGGCCGAAGGCCTCCCGGATCTCCTCCAGTTTTTCCTGTGTGAGGGCGTGCGCAAAGCCCTCGGCCGGGGGGCGGACCACGGTGTTGAGCTGCACGCGGTCAGGCTTGATCGCTTCGGTTACGGCCTGGAGCTCCCGGATGTGGTCCTCCGAATCATTGATCCCCGCCACCAGCATTATTTCCAGCCATATCTGTCCCCGGTACTCGTGGCGGAACTGGATGAGGCCCTGGATGATGTCCCGGACCACAAGGGAAGGATGGGGCCGGTTGACCTTTTCGAAGACTTCCTGGGCCACGGCATCCAGAGACGGGACGACCAGGTCGGCCCCTGAAAGGGCGTGCCGGACTTCTTCACGAGTGAGGAGCGTGCCGTTGGTCAGGACCGCGACCGGGATGTCGGTCATGTCTTTGATCCCCAGGATCAGCGAGCCCAGGCCGGCATGCAGGGTGGGTTCTCCCGAGCCAGAAAACGTGACATAGTCGATCCGGCCCTTGGCAGATTCGATGGCGTTCCGGATCTGGTTCAGGATCTCTGCTTCAGAAAAATAGGTCCCGGTCCGGGTGGTCGTCTCGGGACTCGGGCCCAGCTGGCAGTAGACACAGTCCAGGGTGCAGGTCTTGTAGGGGAGGATGTCCACGCCCAGGGAGTATCCCAGCCTCCGGGATGGCACGGGCCCATAGACATGCACCTGAGGGGCAAAGTCGGCGGGCTCGCTCACGACCTCTTACACCCTGTCCTTGTAGATCTCAATAAAGTGCCTCAGGGAGCGGTCGTATGTCTTCTCGGCGTCATCCGGGAAAAGACATGCCGGCAGCTGTCCCATACGCCAGTGGTAGGGGAGGCATTCGCAGCACACGCCCTTGCGGGAGCAGGGATCATAGGAGCAGTTGCAGTGTGTCAGGTTCTTGTCCTTCTGACAGTTTTCCATGTGTTTTTCTCGGCATTCAGACTTTGCGGTACTGTTTTTTCCAGGGAGATTTTTTCTGATGGAGGACATCGGCCAGCGCAGAGCGCAGTGTCTCCGAGGCCAGTTGGGCACAGTGGAGGTTGCCTTCTGGAAGGCCGCCCAGCCGCTTGACGATCTCGTCGGCGCTCACGATGGCCAGGGCTTCGGTGAACGACCTGCCCTGGACCAGCTCCGTCACCATGCACGCACAGGCGATGGTGGCGCCGCACCCGTCCGTGGTCCAGCGGGACTCAGCAATGGTCTCGGCCTCCATGCGGAGGTAGATCTCGATGGTATCGCCGCACGTGCCCGTCACTTTGCCGTAGCCGTCCGGGTTCTCCAGCTGGCCCATGTTCCTCGGGTTGAGCCACCGCTCGATCACCTCCTCGCTGTATTCCCTGCGGGCCTGCTCCAGTATCTGGTCCTGGAGAGCCTTCGCGAATTTTTCCAGGTCTTCGTGTTCAGGCATTTGGTCCCTCGAATCCAAGTTGTAGTGTCGTTACGCACCGGCTCAGGACAGCGACCCTGTGAGGATCCGGATCTTTTCGGGATCCTTCAGGTGGTAGCATCTCAAGTTGCCCTGCTGGCAGAAATCCACGATACCGGAGGCCTTCAGGATGCTGAGGTGCTGAGACACGTTGGGTTGGCTCGACTGAAGCAGGTCTTGGATGTCGCCGACGCATTTTTCGCCCTTCAGGAGGGAATCGATGATCATGAGGCGTGTCGGGTGTGCCAGTGCCTTGAATATCCGCGCCTGACGTGTGAAGTCCTTGTCGTGAGCCATGAGAAATTATTATAGTCGAATACTCACTTTTTTTCCATCAGGGCTTCTACTGCGGTCCGGAAGTCGACCAGTGTGAATCCATGCCTCCTGCGTATACGGCCCAGCGCCTCATCCCTGGAAATATTGTTGGGCAGGCCCATCTTGGTGAGGATGTTCCTGGCCGAGACTCCGGTCTCGGCCTCCACCTGGCGCAGGGTCATGCGCCCCGTGATCACGAAGGCCGCCGTATCGCCCTCCTGGAATCCACTGACCAGCTTTGCCTCGAGCTCCTGCTCGCCCGCTTTGGTCTTCTCTCCCCCCACATGGCTCTCCTCTACATCAGCGGAGCGTGCGGGCCGCACATCTTTCCGGCCCTCCTGTGTGTCCGTTGCGTCCTCTCTGTGACGAGGTTCGGGCAGAGGTTCCGAAGACCTGGCTGGGGTCTCACCTGGAAGAGGAAGCCGCCGGTCCCGTCCTGTCAGGCTGGCCTGCCCTCCCCGTCCCTGTCCCCGCCCGAAGCCGAATTCGTAATACTCGGGGGCATTCTTGGGCAGGAACACCCAGAAGACGAACGGGAGCAGCACCGCGGCCGTGACGATCGTCCACAGGGCCGGCTTCCAGGATCCTTTGAACAGCTGTTTGGTTTTTCCCTTGATCCAGCCCCACTCCAGGAGCAGATGGAAGATCAGGAATACGCTGAAAGCGATCGAGAGGTAGAGATGGATGTGGGTCCACTGGTGCCGATGCAGGCCGATAAAAAACTTGTCGCTTTCCTTGACCGCGGGCCCTTCCTTGAGGATAAAAGCCAGCAGCAGGCCGATCAGGATGATCCCGATCATGCTCAGAAACATCAACACATCGACCAGGTATTTCCAGCTGAATTTTTTCATGTTCCTTCATCCTCCTTCACTTGCCCGTCCCACCCTTGCCGCTCGCTATAGCTAGTATCATCGTTGGATTTGTGAGGAATCTGTGCCTACCCCACCTTGTTCAGCGCCTGCTCCAGGTCGGCTTTCAGGTCCCCAAGACTCTCGCACCCGACAGACAACCGTACCAGATCATCGGTGATCCCGGCCTGCTCCCGATTTTCCCGGGGAATTCCGGCATGGGTCATGCTGGCAGGGTGCTGGATGAGAGACTCCAGCCCGCCTAGAGATACGGCCAGCGCTGCCAGTTCCATGGAATTGATGAATGTTTCTCCTGCGGCAAAGCCGCCCTTGAGCCCGAAGCAGAGCAGCGAGCCCGGCCCACTCATCTGTTCCTTGGCCAGCTCATACTGTGGATGCGAGGGCAGGCCCGGGTAGTTTACCCAGGCGATCTTGGGGTGGTTTTCCAGGTATTGGGCGAGCTTCACGGCGTTCTCCTGGCTTCTTTCGACCCTCAAAGCCAAGGATTTCACGCCCCGCAGGGCAAGCCAGGATTGGTGTGGATCCATGGTGCCGCCGTTGTAGATCAGGGATTTCCTGACCCGGTCGAAGAGTTCCTTGGTCTTGGGGACGATAATGCCGCCGCAGATGTCGCTGTGTCCGTTGATGAATTTGGTCACGCTGTGGTAGACGATGTCTGCACCCAGGTCCAGGGGATTCTGCAGGATGGGGCTGGCAAACGTGTTGTCGACCATGAACGTGATGCCGTGTTCATGGGCCAGCTCGGCGCAGGCCCCGATGTCGGAGATGCTCATGGTCGGATTGGCCGGCGTCTCGACAAAGAGCACCCGTGTGTTGGGCCGGATGCAGGCCTTGATCTTGGCGAGGTCCGATGTGTCGACATAGTCGTATTCCACGCCGAACTTTGCGAAGAAATCTTCGACCAGCAATCGAGAGGGGCCGTAGACCGCATCCGTGCCGATGATGTGAGCATCCTGGTCGAGCAGGGCCATGAGCAGGGTGGACAGGGCCGCCATGCCGGTGGCCGTGGCCAGGCCCCCGTAGCCGTGTTCGAGGTAAGCGATGTTGTCCTCGAAGGCTTTGGTGGTCGGGTTTCCGATGCGAGTGTAGATGTAGCCTTCCTCCTTACCGGCGAAGCGGGCCGCACCCTGGGCCGCATCCTTGAAAGTGAAGGTCGATGACTGGTAGATGGGCATGCTGACGCCGCCATAGGCCGGATCGGGGTGCTGCCCGGCATGGATGACCGCGGTCGGAGTTTCCAGATTGGTTTGGTCTTTCACGTGCTTGCTCCTTAGTTGTAGTCTTCTTGTAAGGCTGAGTCTTCCTGCATCAGGTGGCCCGCCAGCTTTTCCATGTTGTTCTGTTTCCAGAACGGAAGGTCAGCGTGGGCCTGCATGTACTTGAGCGGAATGGGATGGGTACCGATCTCCACCGGGATGCCGTAGCGGCTCTCGATGAACTGCTTGAAGTGGCGGATCCGGGGGCAGGGGGGATAGCCCACCACCAGGCCGGTGGCCAGGTGGATCACATCCGCTCCGTTCTTGATCATTTCCTCCGGCACGTATTCTACGTTGCCGCCGGGACATCCCCCACAGTAGGAATATCCCACCAGTTCCACTTCCTCTTCCTTGGGGTAGATGGAAAATGCGCCGACACGTTCTCGCAGCGCCCTTAAGCATTTGCCTCCTCCGCAGCTCTGATAGCGGCCGCAGATGATGATGCCGATCTTTTTCATGTCGTCTCCTCTCAAGCCTTCACCTGGCTCAGGATCTTGTCTACGATCCCAAGGAAGGCTTTGCTGGCTTCAGAATCCGGGTGGCTGTCCAAGAAGGATTTTCCGGAGTCTCCCAGGGCCACGATCTCGGGAGTGATGGGGATCCGTCCCAGGAACGGGACCGCCATTTCCTCCGCCGCCGTCTGTCCGCCTCCCGTTTTAAACAGGTCGATGTGTCCACCGCAGTGTGGGCAGGACATGCCGCTCATGTTTTCGATGATGCCAACCATGCCCAGGTTCAGCTTCCGGGCGAAAGCCACCGCGCGGCGGGAGTCCTGGAGCGATACCTCCTGGGGTGTGGTCACGATCACTGCACCCGTTGCCGGTATGAGCTGTGCCACGGTGAGGGGTTCGTCGCCGGTCCCGGGAGGGGAGTCGATGATCATCCAGTCCAGCTCTCCCCAGGAGACGTCACCCAGGAACTGCTGGATGGCCTTCATCTTCATGGGGCCACGCCAGATCACGGGCAGGTTGGGGTCCTGCAGGAGGAAGGACATGGAAATGAGACTAAGGTTCTCGTTCACCTTTACGGGCTGGATCCCTTCTCCTGATACCTCGATCTGGCGGCCCTCCATCCCCAACATCTTGGCCAGGTTGGGGCCGTGTATGTCCACGTCCAGGAGTCCGACCTTCTTCCCTTTGTTTGCCAGGGCCACGGCCAGGTTGGCGGCGACGGTACTCTTGCCGACGCCGCCCTTGCCGCTGAACACCAGGAGCCGGTGCTTGATCTTATCCAGGTTCGCTTTGATCTTCTGCTGGTCCTCTTCTGTTGCCATCAGCGGACTCCTATGGCGAAATTTTGGATGGCCGCGCGTATCGTGCCGGATGCCCCGCTTATGACCTGGACTCCGGCCGCGTTGAGGACCTGATCGGCCTTGGGTCCTACTTGACCTGTCAGGACGATACGGACGCCCTTGTCAACCAGCATCTGAGCCGCGCGTATCCCGGCGCCCTGGGATTCCTCAAGGTACGGATTCCGCGCGACCTCGATCTGCTGATTGGATGGATCCAGGATGAGAAAATAGGGGGCGCGTCCGAAACGCGGGTCGATGTCCGCATCCAAGCCCTTGTCCGTTGCAGTCAGGCAGATTTTGGCGCCCGGCGGGATCGGCTCTTGCCTCGAATGCGATGCCTCTCCGCACTGGTGGCCTTCGTCGTGGGGGTGATTGCAGAGGCTCTCTCCGACCTCCAGTTCGTCCTTCAAAAATTTTTCCAGGATGTCCTCGATGGCACCCTGTACGCCGATGATGGTGGTGATGTTCTCCTGTGCGAAGAGGTCCTGGGCCCGGGGGCCCATCCCCCCGGCGATGATGCATCCCACGCCTCTTTCCGCCAGGTATCCCGGGAGGAATCCGGGCTGGTGGCCCGGGTTGGGGATCTCTTCCCGGGCCACGATCTTGCCGTCTGTGATGTCGACCAGTGTGTACGCGGGGCAGCGTCCGAAATGGGCGGCTACGTTTCCGCCCTCCGTTGATATGGCTAGCTTCATGATGTCTCCTTTCCGATCTTGGTCAGCCCGGTGACCTAATCCTTCTTCTCGAGCTCTTCGATGCGCCGGGTGATCTGTTCCTGATGGTATTTAAGGGCGTCGGCCTCTTCCTTGAGAAGCCGGAGTTCATCTTCCGGTGCAGGCTGTGTTGGAGCATAGGGATGGAAACCATAGGCACCCATGTGCCGGTTTTGACGCAGGCCGAGTCCCCACCCGGATCCCGGGCCGGCTCCGTGTCTGAATCCCAAACCCCGTCCGAATCCCATCCCCGGTCCGGGTTGCATGAAACCGGGGATGTCGTATCCGGAACAGATGCCCAGGCTGCGTCCTGTGCGGGGCCCATCGCCCGCCGGTCCTGTTCTGTTGCCTCTTGGCATTGTCGTCACCTCCTTCCTTTATCTAGGGTTATATTTATTCCATACGGTTAAATCGAGAGCTGGCTTCCTCTCAGCCCCCGCATTCCGGGCAGATGCCCAGGAATTCGACGTTGTGGTCCACGACCTTGAAGCCGTGTTTTGTGGCCAGGGACTGTTCGGTCTTCTTGATCAGCTCCAGCTCTTCATCCACAAAATCCGTATAATCGATGATCTTGCCGCATTGGATGCAGACCAGGTGATGATGGTGTGTTTCCCCCTCCCCTGATCTGAATTCGTACCGGCTTTCTCCACTGCCGAAGGACAGTTTGTTCAACAGTCCCATCCGCACCAGGAGATCCAGGGTTCGGTAGACCGTGGTCAGGCCCATCCCCGGATAAGTCTTGTGGAGGGAGCCGTAGACCTCCTTGGCGCTCAAGTGTTGAGACGTCCGGCTCAGAATGTCCAGGATGGCGCGCCGCGGGGCGGTCCAGCGAGCGCCGTGCCCGTGAATCCTGTGCTGCCATTTTCCTGGTCCTTGCATGTCTTTCCTGTAATGATAATGAAAACCGTTATCATTAACAATATACCGGATGCTGTCGGAATGTCAAGCCCTTATTCAATTCCCTCCGGAAATCACCGAGAGGTTGAGGGATCCTACCCGGGGCTCGGATTTGAAAGCGGCAAATGGTTGGGGTATACTCCATGGGAACACATGTTTTCGATCCATTCCAGGAGGGATCCATGCCTCGAGAATACAAGGACGCGGCACGGGCAGGGCTGAGGGCGAAGCTGCCGGCCATCGAGACCTTTCCCAATCAATTCCCCGACTATGAGATCACGATCGAGATCCCGGAGTTCACCTCGGTCTGTCCCAAGACCGGGCTCCCGGATTTTGGTATTCTCACCATCTCCTATGTTCCTGACAAGGCATGCCTGGAGCTCAAATCGCTGAAGCTCTACCTGCTTGCCTATCGGAACCTCGGGATCTTCTATGAAAACGCCGTCAATCGGATCCTCAACGATGTGGTCGCGGCCAGCGGACCTGTCCGCGCCACAGTAGTCGGAGATTTTAATTCACGGGGCGGGATCAGTTCCCTCATCGAAGCGGACTATCCTCGAAGTACCGAATAGGATTTTCTGGATGTTTTACAGGGATTCCTCTTTGATCTCATGGTATTCCTCATCGATGTTGATGTCCCAGACGTTGAGGTCCTCGCCCAGAAGGTTGCGGACCGCATAGAGCGCGCTCAGCATCGAGTGGTCCTGGTTGTTGTATCTGTGCAGCCCGTTGCGCCCCATGGTCTGCAGGTTTGTGATCCCGGAGAGGTAATCCCGGATGACCTCCACCCTCTCGGCATATCCCCGGTCATAGACGGGGTAGGTTTTTGGGGACCGGATGACGATCCCGTCCCGGACCTGCTCCCTGGAGGCGAAACGCAGCTTCTCTACCTCTACCGCAGCCAGGGCGATGAGGTCCCGGTCGTCCCTGTTCCAGATTTCGTCCGTGTCGAAGCAGAAATATTCCAATCCCAGGGACGTGGTCGTGGGATCCGGCACCATGTCCGGGCTCCAGTTCTTGAAGTTCTGGATGCGGCCCACCTTGACATCGGGCGAGTGGATGTAGATCCAGTTGTCGGGGATGATGTCGGGCTTGTCGATGATGAGGCCCACCGTGAAGAAATCTCGGTATTTGAGGCCTTCGGCGGCCTCACGCACCACATCGGGAGCATGGGGATTGAGGATTTGGACCAGCTCCCGCAGCGGCAGCGTGGAGAGGAATTGTTCACCGCGCACTTCCTCGGTCCGGCCGTCGCTCTCGACTCGAACCGAGGCCACGCGGTCGCCTTCCAGATCGATCTGCACTACCCGGGAGTTCAGACGGACAGACCCTCTCGACTCCTCGATCAGCTCCTTGGCCCGGTTCCACATCTGTCCGGGCCCCCTGCGGGGATACCGGAATTCGTCGATCAGTGTCGTTATCTGCCCCCGCTTCAAGAATCCCAGGGAGTTCATGATCGCCTTTCCCAGGGAGAGCCCCTTGATGCGCTGGGCGGCCCAGTCCGCTTGTATATCGCTGCAGGGCGTGCCCCACACCTTTTCGGTATAGCTCTTGAAGAAAATGTCGAAGAGTTTCCTCCCAAACTTGTTGGAGACCCACTGCTCGAAGTTCTCGACGTCTTTATAGGGGCGCAGCTGGGCAAACAGGTAGCTCAAGACCACATGGGCCGAGGTGAAGATGCCCAGGTTGGTCAGGGCGTTCAGGGGCTTCAGTGGATAGGCGTAGAACTTGTTGTTGTAGTAGATGCGCGACAGGCGGGGACGTGTCAGAAACTCGTCACCCAGGATCTCGTCCCAGAGGTTCTGCACCTCTTCATATTTGGTGAAGAAGCGATGTCCTCCGATGTCGAAAAGATATCCCTTGTGCGAAATGGTCTTCGATATCCCCCCCACCTCCGAGTCCATTTCCAGGATGATGGGGTGGAGCCCCCTCTTGCCGGCTTCGTAGCCGGCGGTCAATCCGGCCGGCCCGGCTCCCAATATGATGATTTGCATGGTCGGATCCCGCTCCCTCTCTGGGAGAACTGCTAAAATCCCCTCTCCGGCAGGACGTTATACATGTGGATATCTTTCCTTTGCTGCAAGCAGACCTGTATTGTTCGGGCTAATTCGGTGTCGCCGGACTTCAGGTAACAGGTCGCCAGAAGATTCAGTAACTGATTCCGGAAGAACGGCTGTCTCTCCAGCTGGAGGGCCGCTTCGAGAAAATGGACCGCGTCAGCGTACTCACGAAGACCGAGCGCCTCTTTTCCCTTTTCGAACAGGAACTTCGCATCAACTTCCCAGAAGGGCTGTTCCGAAAACATCCGCACCATGGTACTGCGGAATGCGGGTGAGTACGTTTTGTAGAATTGGAGAGGGTCCTGCAGAAGAGCGATATGTCCCGGACGTGTTGACCTCTCCGGCAAAACGGCACCCGCCTCCAGGCCGCCTTCCGGCAGAACCGTTTTTATCGTATTGTGTATGTCGGGATTGACTCCTGCGAAATGGCTGTCGATCCGTTCGAAAAACCACTCCGATCCCGGCGCCTTGACCCAGCGCGGGAGGGTTATGGTGAATGCATACACAGTGAACACTAAGATCAGTGAATACAGCCCGGCTGTCGCCCATCCCGGTTTGTGGAACGGTTGTCTCGTCTTTAGCGATCGTTCCAGCTCGAATATTCCTCTGGCACTCAAGAGGAGCATGAGGGGCAATGTGCTGAAGAACAGTCTGGGCCCCAGGAATGGGAAGGCCCCCCAATAGAACAACAAGCCGGAAACCTGGCACATGAAACTGCTGGCCAGAAGAAGATCTTTGCGTGTATGCGTCTTATCCTGTTTCCTGATGAGCAGAAGCGACAGGACAGCGAAAAATGAGGTGAGGGGCCACCCGAACAGTAGCCTGCTGTAGGACGTGAGATTATCGGCGATATTCTGGAATCCCAGGAATGCGTTGTGCTCATGGACATCGTATACTGCGCTGCCGAATCCCAGGCCGTGCCCTTCCCCCAGATAGACCATGTATCCCATCTTGAACGGGTGTCCGTTGGTCAGCGCATTATAGGTGAAAAGGATCCCCGCGAATATCCCCATGGACAAAACGAATCCCAGGAGGTTCCTGGATCTCGCATGAAACGACCGCAGGCAGGAGATGCCGTAATAGATCAGGAAGGGGATCGAAAGCAGCGCCGTATCCAGGGGCCTGATCAGAAGCATCATCCCGAGACCGACTCCTGCCAACGCACCGTTTGCCAGGGTGGGGACGCGCAGAGACTTGAACAGGAAGAGCAGGAACAGGGTCATGAAGAACATACTGCTGGTGTGAGACATCATGGTTGATGACAGGACCAGGTGCCAGATGGAGAGGGAGCCCAGGATTGAGGCGACGATCCCGACCTTCCGGCTGTACATCTCCGTTCCGAGGAAATAGAACAGGAAGATGGAGAGCCCGGCCAGGAGCGGATTTATCAGCCATGGAGCCTGAAACAGATGCCCGATGAACATCAGGGCCGGGAATCCTGGGGGGTATTGTGCATACCAGCGGCCGTTATTGACGATATGGGGAAAGTCGAATGACCCAGAAGGGCTGGGCGAGGGAGCGTAGAGACGGCCGGAGAGAAAAATCTTTGCCTGGAAGTTGTAGGCGATCTCATCGTTGAGGTGGGGCGTATGATCCAGGACGAAATAGGAAAACAAAGAGCAGAAAAGAAACACGAACAGGGCGCACAGGAATACAACGGGAGGGATCTTTGCGGTTCTACTCATAAGGTTGACATGCCTCGAATTTCACTCTGAGCTCCGATTATCACCTCCATGGTCTTCGAATAGGCCAAACAATTCAATCGCCTCTGATGGTGAATCATGCGGTGATATTTGACTCTCCTTATCCCCAAAAAAGGTGAGACCCGATGAGGATCAGGGGATATCGAGGATCTTGTGCAGTTGAGGTGAAAGCCGGACATTGGTTTTTCCGGACCTGAGGACCTGCCGCAGCAGGCCGAGGCCCTTTTCGATCGACCAGCCCAGGTTGGATTCAGGCTGCAGGATGAGGGGAGTCTCGGCCGGGACCCGGCTGCACAGCCGGAGGCAGTCTTCGGCTGTCAATTCTTCCGACACCACGAGCTTCAACTCCCGAGCGGCCTCGCCCAGCTCTGGGTTCAGCGCATATTCCGGAGGCTTGGGAGAGGCCGTGTACCAGTCCACAGGATGCTGGGGAGGGCGTGTGGCATTGGTCTCGACCTGGATCTCGAACGAGGCCTCTTTCAGACCCAGCAGGAGCTCCCCGATGTCCTGCAGCAGGGGCTCCCCCCCGGTCAGGCAGATCCAATCGCATGGGAAATCCCTGCGCAGCTCCAGGCTGCGGTCCAGGATCTGAGCGATGGTCTGATCCTCTCCCCCTTCCCACGCACTCCGGGTGTCGCAGAAGCCGCAGCGGAGGTTGCAGCCCGTGAGCCGGATGAAAAGCGTCGGCTCTCCCTGCCGCAGCCCCTCTCCCTGCAGAGAGGAGAAGATCTCATGGATCTTCAGAATAGGTGGCTGAGGCATCTTGCGATTCCCAAACAGTAACACTCTGGACCGGCATCCGGGATTTGAGTTCGGTGTAGAACTGGTGGGCGAGGTTTTCCGCCGTGGGATTGAATTCATAGACTTCGTTGAGCAGCGTGTGATCCGGGAGGATCGCGATCAGCGCCGCCTTGATCGTGGCGAAATCGATCCCTATGCCTGTTTTATCCAGTTCCGTGACCAGGACCCGGACCTCCACCTGGAAGCTGTGGCCGTGCACGTTCTCACATTTTCCCTTGTATTCCCTCAGAAAATGGGCGGCCTGAAACCTGTCCCGGACTTTGAGGATCCAGCTCATATACGCCCCTCCTTCTTCAATCGTGTGATCAGGTGGTCTTCTTCCCCCGCCTCCTGCCATGCTCTCTGCCGCAGGAGGCAGGCAGAGCACTGGGAACAGGGGATTTCCTCGCCGGCATAGCAGGAGATGGAATGGGAGTAGTCCGCACCCAGCTCCAGCCCGGCTCTGATGATCTCCGCTTTGGTCAGGCCGATGAACGGAGCATGAAGAGCGAACCGTCCCGGCTCGAAGGCCACCCGTGTTCCGGCGTTGATCGCCTCCTCCATGGCCGCGACAAAGGCCTGGCGGGTGTCCGGATAATTGGGAGAGTCGATGATGTTGAATCCACAGACGATGTCCCTGGCTTCGATCACCTCGGCCCAGGCAGCGCCGAGGGACAGGAAGATGCCATTCCGGAACGGGACATAGGTGGCCGGGAGGCCGTCTCCGATCTCTTCGACAGTTGAGTATTCCGGGAGCCCGATGCCCGCGTCCGTCAATGCGGATCCCCCGATCTGAGTCAGATCCACGGTAATGAACTTCTGGGAGATCCCCAATCTGGCCGGAAGTTTTGGGGCGATCCGGACCTCCACCCTGTTCCGCTGCCCATAGTCAAATGTCAGGAGAGAGAGCCGTGTGAATCGGCCCCGCGCCCAGAAAAGAGCCGTGGTGGAGTCGATCCCTCCGGAATACAGAATGAGTGCATGATTCATGGGCTGACCAGTACGATGATAGACGAAGCCCTCTTGTTTTTCAAGCTGGAACCGTCGGGAGGATGGCGCTTTACTTGGCCCGGGCTTTTTGCCATACTATAGCTTCCAAAACCCCGAAACAAGGCAGCGTGACCGTCGTGGATAGAGAAGAGCAGGAAACCGGAATCCAACCAGAGAAGCCGCCCGTCCCCCCGGATGCCCTGGAAGAGCTCCTGGCTTCCGCACGGAGCAGCAGGGCCGGAGCGACCGTACGGGACGACCTTTACGACGAGGCCCAGCTCCTGGATGCAGTACGCCTGAGCCGGAGGGGAGGTCAGAGGTTCCGCCTGGTCGATTCCGGCAGGCTGGACCGTTTCCAGCTGGAATGGATGCTGGAGGCGGGCGCAGACTTCTACACCACCGATGAATTCCGGACCGATGCGACAGAGCTCGATGGGCTGCTTCGGGCCACGGGCAAGGGGCGCTCCATCCTGGCCTACTTCGCACATGCCCCTTTCTCTCAGGAGCTCGAGGGCGAAGAACTGTCGCCTTTCATGTCTGATCTGGGAAGGGCGGGGGCATATCTCCATATTTCCGACAGAGAGCACGAGCGGGAACCGGATGTGCTCTGGCGGCTTGCCGAGGAATGCGAATCCGGGGGAAGCCACCTGGTCTATTACCACCACAGACCCTTTTCTCCCGAGCTGCTGGAGCTGATCTGTGCCCCCCTCTGGATCCATCTGGATGAGAAGAGTCTGACCGAGCCGGAGATGCCTACTCTGTTCCTGGATGCTCTCAAGTCCTCCCGGAGCCGCGCCCGTCTGGTCCTGTTTTCAGAGGGGAAGGTCGACGCCCTCTGGCTCGCGGAGGTCCTCGCAGCCGGCGTGAACGTGCAGTTCCACAGGAAGCAGTTCGACTACCGCTCCCCCTTCAGGCCTCTGGAGGAAGCGGCAGCCAAAAAAAGCCTGCCCCACACCGCCTTCTACCTGTACCACACTTTTCTGCTCTGATAAGACTTTTCCTTTGCAAAAAAACAACCCTATCGGTATAATAGCGGTTCCTAATTTTGGCGGTTTACCAGAGGGATATCATGAGTCACGACAAGGCCCGGCATCCAGGTCCGCAGGAGGCGATCCAACGGGTCCAACAGGCGGAATCTGAGGGCCGGAGCATAGTCCAGAACGCCCGGGAGCAGGAGTCTGCGCAGATCCTGCAACAGGCAGAGGAATCGGCGCAAAAGGCCCGCGATGAACTCCTGGCTGAGTCCAGGGAGCAGGCCAGACAGCGGAGAGCTTCTCTCATCGAACAGGCGAAGGCAGCGGCCGGGGAGATCTACACAGAATCGGAGCAGGAAGCCGAATCTCTCCGGAAAGCCGCAGAATCCCTCGTCCCCGAGGCGGTCGCCAAGACCGCGGATAAGATCGCCGTACTCCTCCGACAAAGATAGGTCCGATCCATGTCTGTCGCCCGCGTCAAAAAGATCCAGCTCCTGGCCCACAGCGAGGCGCACTCGGATCTTCTGGCGTCCCTCCAGGAAGAAGGCCTCATCCACATCGAGAAAACAGAAGTTGAGACCAGCGGGCTGGAGTCTGAGGCGCAGGACTGTTCCGACCTGGATCACTGGCTCTACAAGCTGGATCAGGCCATCGCATTCCTGTCTCAATGGCGGGAGAAAAGCCTGGCGGACAAGCTGTCCGGAAAGAGACCCGAGGTCCGGATGCGGGAGCGGGACCAGACCCTCGCTCTCGACTACCGGCAGGCATTGGCAGATGTGGAGCAGCTCGAATCAGACCGCAGCACCCTGCTGAGCCGGGTCCGTTTCCTAGAGAAGGAGAGGGAAGTCCTCCTGCCCCTGGAATCGCTGACCCTTCCGCTGCGGGAGATCGCGCCCACAGAAACCACCCGGGTTCGCATCGGGACGGTCCCCGCCTCACGCTGGGCCGAGCTGGAATCCCTGGTGGAATCCGAACCGCTGTTCGTGGATGTCATCAGCCGGGACAAGCGCCATGTTGCGTTTGTGCTCCTCCTGTGGGCCAAGGCCTCCGAAGACGTGGACCCCGCCCTGAAGGAACTGGAATTCAATCCCCATTTTTTCTCCGAAACAGTCCTGGAACTGACAGAAAACGGGGACAGGGCCGCCGATGTGATCGTCAAGCTCTCACAGCAGGCTGAGGACGCCCGCAGCGCGCTTGAGAAGTCGCAGGATGCGGGCAGGCGCCTGGCAGCGGAAAAGCTCGACGACCTGATGCGGGTCCATGACGTACTCTTTAACGAGCGGGAGAAGAGGATCTCCTCCGGACTGCTGGGTAGGACCTCCAGCATTTTCCTCCTGGAAGGATGGATCCGGGCAAAGGACACCCGCCGACTCGAGGCCAGGCTCGAACCTTTTGCAGATTCCGTGGAATGCTTCCTGAGGGATCCTGAACCGGGTGAGGAGTATCCCGTGGACCTGGACAACCCGAAGCCCGGACGCCCCTTCGAGCTCATCACGCGGCTCTACGGGCTGCCGCAGGGCGGGACCATCGATCCCACGCTTCCCTTGATGCCCTTTTTCTTCCTGTTTGTGGGCTTGACGGTGAGCGAGGCCGGATACGGTCTCCTTGTTCTGGTTCTCAGCCTGTTGTTCCTGAAGCTGGCCAAACCCAAAGGAGGGCTGCGGCAGTTCCTCGTCCTGCTCTCCATCCTGGGTGTTTCCAACATCATCCTGGGAACCCTGGTGGGCGGCTGGTTCGGGTTCCCCATCCGGAAGCTGCTCCTGCTCGATCCCCTGCAGGATCCGGTGCGGTTCCTTCTCCTGGCCCTGGCGTTAGGATTTGTCCAGGTCTGGTTCGGGACTTTCCTCAACCTTTGTTCCCGGCTCAAACACCGGGACTGGTCTCAGGCCCTGACCCAGGCCGGCTGGCTACTGCTCTTGCCCGGACTGGTGCTGTACGGGATCACCAAGCAGGCGCACTGGGGCTGGCTGGCGATCGCCGGGACAGCCTGTATCGTGTTGTTCTCCTCGCCCAGCCGCAATCCCGTCGCACGGTTTTTCGGCGGGCTGTACGGCCTGTATGGGATATCCGGATATCTTTCCGACATCCTGTCCTATTCCCGGCTCCTGGCCCTGGGACTGGCCACCAGCGTCATCGCCATGGTGGTCAACACGCTGTGCCAGACCGCCCTGGGGATCCCCGTGCTGGGCTGGCTCCTGGCGGCCTTGGTCTTTGTGGGCGGGCATCTTTTCAACCTGGGGATCAGCTTCCTGGGCGGATTCGTACACTCCATGCGCCTCCAGTTCGTGGAGTTTTTCAGCAAGTTCTTTCAGTCTGGGGGGAAGCCGTTCAAGCCCTTCGGCCTGGAAAGCAGATACATAGATTTTACGTAAACAGGAAATCAGGAGCCCCACAGCGCAGAGAGATGAACGCCCTGTGAGGCGGAAATACTTTGAGATGAGACATCGATCGGAGCGGTCCTCCAGGAGTGCTCCGGATTGAGGAGGAAGATATGGAATTAGGTCTGACATTGGCGATTCTGGGCGGAGCCATTGCTGTCGTGCTGGGCGGCATCGGATCGGCCATCGGCGTGGGG
>RCNB010000187.1_pt1 | contig 41706 bp, 40 predicted proteins | sample 2041321 | NCBI WGS metagenome assembly RCNB01 (sample SAMN09708232, study PRJNA481090) | Marine sediment metagenome, whole genome shotgun sequencing project.
CAGGTGCTGGCGAGGATTTGTGCGCGTGGCTCACTGCCCCAGTCGTTCACTGAAAGAGTGCCCGGAACGAGATAGAAGTGTCCGTCTGGATCACCATCTTCAATACCGTAGTAGATGTCTTCCAGGGGTTCTCCGATAGTGCTAAGTAGAAACATGGCGGCCGGTAATGCCAGCCCTTCGGCAGCAAAAGTCAGCAGTTTGTCGATGGGATAACGCTTGCCAAAGAAATGTCCGCAGACATCCGTGGCCAGTACGTCGAAATAAGCGATGTCCGGATTTGCCTTCAAAAACCGGTTTATCTCGCGCTTTAGTTGCTGACTTTGTTGGGCTTTCATCGAATTATGATTCTCTGATCCTGCGTTGATTTATGATCACGGAATTGGGCGTTGCTGAGGCTCGATTGCCTATAGCTTACTGATGCAACGTCGACAGATCCAGTTCTTGGGAAAATACCCAATGGATCTATTTTCAGGCAACACCCCTGAAATAATTGTGGATGCCTTCTACGGTATTGATCGACGCAATGCCATCGCGAATATCGGATTCTATAGCGCGCCGTAAACTGAACAGGTTGCGTTGGCGTAGCGCCGCCAATGCTTCGACGTGACGATCGACCAGGTAGACCTTTTCCAGCTTGCTGATGGCGATTCGTGAAAACGGACCCAGCTGCAACCACAGGCTTTCAATCAGAGGCACCGAGATCTGAAACGGATTAATCTGGTACAGGAAGCGATGAAAAGCCTGATTATGCAGGCTGATGTAGTCGACATCATTGGCTTCGATCGCCTGGTCAATTTGCGCGTCGATTCGCTCCAGAGCCTCGATATCCTCAGCCTTTACATAGGGTAAGGCACCCTCAGCGGCGTGGCTTTCAAGTAATATGCGCAGATCGCAGAGTTCTCTGAATTTTTCCGAGGTCATCGTCGGTACGATGACGCGCCGGTTGTTCTTGACTTCAACTGCACCCTCACAGGCGAGTCGATGCAGCGCCTCACGCACCGGCATCGGGCTGACCTCGAGCAGTTGCGCCAGACCACGAATGGTAAGCGGTAAGCCCGGCTCGATACGTCCGCAAAGCAGGTTGTTGCGCAGCAGTTGATAAACCCATTGATGGGTTTTCAGATCACTGGACTTGTCCATCATCAGCAGCTTCAAATCTTTTGAATCGGATGACGACATTTGTTGGATTCCGGCAGCGAGCAAAAGAATTATTTAATCACATATGCACACTATCACCAATAGCGTGGTTGCTAAGCTTCGGGATAAGTCTATAAAATACGATCCCGAAGCGGACACCGGTGCTATCCGGGTCAGTCAGACTCGCTCGAAAATTCAATCACTGCAGGCTTGTGTCTATGAAAATTGGAATCCTTGAAACCGGATTGGTTCGTGAAGAACTTGCAGATCGATATGACCCCTATCCGGTCATGTTTGAGCAGCTGCTGGGACTGGCTGGCGCAGAATTTGAAGTTGTCGCCTACAGCGTGCTTCGGGGTGAAATGCCCGCATCGATAAACGATTGTGATGGCTGGATGATTACCGGATCTCGCTACGGCGTATACGAGCAGCTCGACTGGATGTTGGTGTTGCAAGACTTCATCCGTGAACTGGCGCAGGCCGAACGGCCGCTAATTGGCATCTGCTTCGGTCATCAAATCATTGCCGAGGCACTCGGTGGCAAGGTCGTCAAATCGGATCTGGGCTGGAAGGTCGGCGTCCAGCACTACACGCTCGAGCAAGCCTATGACTGGATGGGCAAGCCGCCTGCTTCAGTTTCCATGTATGCCTTTCACCAGGATCAGATTGTGAATCTCCCTGAATCAGCCCGGGTATTTTTAAGTTCAGCGGATTGTCCGATCGCCGGCCTGAGCTATGGGGATTCCATCATCAGCGTCCAGGCTCATCCTGAATTCGAAGCAGCTTATGAACGGGATTTGCTGGAAATGTTTAGCGGCAAGGTGATACCGGAGGACCTCGCACAAAAGGGAATTGCCGCAATGGATAGTGGAGAGCAGGCGGATACCGGGATGGTGGCGAGTTGGTTTGTCGAATTTTTCATGACCCATGCAAACAGTTCACAAGCCGAGCCGCTGTCCCAGGCTCAATCCTGATCACCATCGGCCTGATCACCATCGGCCTGATCACATGGCCTGATCGCATATCAGCCTGAATGCATATCAGGGAGAATGCGCAGTTGGGTGATTCCGTCACCACCGCGTAAATCTCGTGCTATGTTTGGGGCCTGGTGGTTATTACGCCAATAGTTTCAATTTGAAACTATATATTGCTGCCCCTGTCGATATATAATACTGTTTCTCTCCATTCACCCGACCCTGACAACTTCGAGTTCTACCATGAATATTCTAATCCTGCTGGGTGCTGTACTGACCTTGTGTTATGCCATAGCGCGTCAACTACTGCCAATTCGACAGCTGACTGTGCTCGCCCTGATTTTCCTGACAGTGTTTACCCTGGCTGACGGCTTTAGCTTTTTCTGGGGTCTGATCTTCTGGAGTGCGCTGCTGCTGCCGGCGGTTTTGATCGGGCTTCCTGGTGTTCGCTTGCAGTGGTTATCACGGCCATTGCTGAAACGCATTCGCAAGGTGTTGCCGCCGATGTCGGAGACCGAGCGCGACGCGATAGAGGCCGGAAGCGTTTGGTGGGAAGCCGAGTTGTTTCGCGGTGCTCCCGACTGGAAGAAGCTGCAGAATTACAAAATGCCTGAAATGAGTGAAGCAGAACAGGCTTTTTTGGACGGCCCTGTGGAACAACTTTGCGCGATGATCGACGATTGGGATATTACCCATAAACGCATGGATCTGCCGCCTGAAATCTGGGCATTTCTGAAGCAGCATCGATTCTTCGGCATGATCATTCCGGAGAGTTATGGCGGACTGGAATTTTCAGCCTATGGTCATTCCTGCGTGGTAACAAAAATAGCCGCGCGCAGCATTTCGGTCGGCGTAACCGTGATGGTACCGAATTCGCTGGGCCCGGCCGAGCTGCTGCTGCATTACGGTAGTGAGGATCAGAAGAATCATTATCTGCCGCGCCTCGCGGATGGGCGTGATATCCCCTGTTTTGCCTTGACCGGTCCTGACGCTGGCTCCGATGCGGGCTCACTTTCTGACAGTGGCGTCGTTTGCATGGGCAGTCACGAGGGCAAGCAGGTGCTTGGTTTGCTTTTGAACTGGGATAAACGCTACATCACCCTCGGGCCGATTGCGACCGTGCTGGGTTTGGCCTTCAAGGTTTATGACCCGCAAGGATTGCTCGGCGGTGAGGAAGCGCTAGGGATTACCTGCGCCTTGATTCCCGCGGACACGGCGGGCGTTACTATCGGTAATCGTCATTTCCCCCTCAACAGCGCATTTCAAAACGGGCCCAACAGCGGTAAAGATGTTTTTATACCGATGGATTTCATCATCGGTGGTCAGGCCAATATCGGCAAAGGCTGGCGCATGTTAGTAGAGTCACTGTCGGTAGGTCGTGGTATTTCCCTGCCCGCGGTCGGCGTTGCAGCGGGCAAGTCCTGTTCGCGAAACACCGGTGCCTATGCCTATGTGCGTAAGCAGTTTAATACCTCGATAGGCAAGTTCGAAGGTGTCGAGGAAGCCCTGGCTAACATTGGCGGGATGGCTTACATGATGGATGCCGGCCGCCTGTTGACCTTGAGCGCTCTCGACAGTGGAGAAAAGCCATCGATAATCACCGCGATCCTTAAGTGTTACAACACAGAGCACATGCGTAAGGTGGTGAATCACTCAATGGATGTGCATGGCGGGCGTGGCATCTGTATGGGGCCGTCAAACTACATTGCGCGTGCCTATCAGTCGATCCCTGTCGGTATCACTGTGGAAGGCGCGAATATTCTGACTCGCAGTATGATCATTTTCGGACAGGGTGCTATTCGCTGCCATCCTTACCTGGTGAGCGAAATGGAAGCTGCGACCATGCCGGAATCTGCGGCCGCAGATCTGGCGTTTGACGCGGCACTTCGAGGGCATGCTGAATACTTTCTGACGAACTACTGCCGAGCTTTTATATACGGTCTCAGCGCGAGTCATCTCGCACCCAGTCCTGATTCTGGGCGCATTGGTGGTTATTATCGTCGTCTCGGACAGATGAGTGCAGCCTTTGCCGTCTGTTCAGATCTGGTGTTAATGATCCTGGGCGGTTCTTTCAAACGAAAAGAAAAACTTTCCGGTCGTTTCGCTGACGCGCTTGGGTACATGTTTTATGCCTCCGCCGCACTTAAGAAATTCGAAGCCGATGGTCAACCCAGAAGCGACTTGCCGTTGCTCGAATGGACTGCCAAGTATTCCCTGTATCAGGTTCAGATGGCGTTGGATGAGATACTGCGCAACTTTCCGATTAAGTGGCTCGGGGTTATCATCCGACACACCATTTTCCCGCTTGGGCTAAGCCTGCGCAAGCCCAATGACTCCCTCGGACATCGTGTGGCTTCATTGCTGATTCGTCCGGGTGAAGCCCGCGATCGGTTGACTGACGGCATCTACATCAGCGATGATCCTGATGATATAACGGGCTGTCTCGAAGATGCTTTGCATAAAGTCATTAAGGCTGAGCCGATCGAGCGACGCTTGCGACGCGAGCAGTTACATCAACACGGGCTCGAAGATTATGCGCAGTGGGTTCAGCGACTGCAGACGGCGAAGCAACTGTCCGCTGAAGAAAGTGAGATTTTGTTGCAGGCAAGACAGGCAACCGTGAAAGTGGTCCGAGTTGATGATTTCACACCGCAGCAGCTGATGAATGCAGCTAACGGTGGCAAGCCTTCCTTGGCGGAGAGTAAGCAGCCCGTCGGTGAAGTGCTTAAAAAGAAGGCAGCTACAAAAAAAGCGACTAAAAAGACATCAGTTAACAAGAAGGCAGAACCGAAATAATTGGTAACGCTGCGATGATCAATGGGCGGGCAGGCGCGGAACTTTTCAAGGTCTCGTGCCTCGTTTGAAGATCGAATGTAAAGCAGCTTCGAGGCAAGAAACTATGCAAAAGATCTGGTTGAAAAATTATCCGCCCGGAGTTCCCGTGGAAGTGGATCTTAATGCTTATACCTCGGTCACCGATGTGTTTGAACGGGCCATCAAAGAGTTCTCCAGTAGTCCCTGTTTCAGCAATATGGGCACAACGCTGACCTATCGTGACATGGATCGGTATACCGATCAGCTCGCCAGTTACCTGCAGAACCTGCCGGGAATGACCAAAGGTGATCGGGTTGCGGTGATGATGCCCAATGTGTTGCAGAATCCGATTTCGATCTTCGCGATCCTGCGTGCCGGCTTTACCGTCGTCAATACCAATCCGCTGTACACGCCGCGCGAACTTGAGCACCAGCTCAACGATTCGGGTGCCAAGGTTATCATCGTGGTCGATAACTTCTGTCATACGCTAGATCAGGTAATCGCGGATAGCCCGATTAAGCACGTGATAACAACTCAGCTCGGCGACATGTTGAATTTTCCGAAGTCCCTGATTGTCAATCTGGTGGTCAAGTATGTGAAGAAAATGGTGCCGAAATTCTCGCTGCCACAGCGAGTCAAGTTCAAGCAGGCATTACGATTAGGTGCCGCGCAGCGCCATAAACCGGTTTCGCTGACCCATGACGACATTGCATTTCTGCAATACACCGGTGGCACAACAGGGGTTGCCAAGGGTGCGATGCTGACACACGGCAACATGACTGCAAACATGCAGCAGGCATCGGCATGGATCAACGATCGAGTCAGCGAAAATGGCGAGGTCATCATTACCGCTTTGCCGCTGTATCATATCTTTTCACTGACAGCCAACTGTCTGACCTTCATGAAGGTCGGTGCGCTCAATTATCTGATCACAAATCCTCGTGACATGGCCGGCTTTATAAAAGAGTTACAGCAGCTGCGATTTACCGCCATAACCGGAGTTAACACTCTGTATAACGGCCTTATGAATACGCCCGGGTTTGAGCGCATTGACTTTTCTCACCTTAAGCTCTCGCTCGGTGGTGGTATGGCCGTGCAGCAACCGGTCGCCGAACGCTGGCAGAAGCTGACCGGGGTGCCGCTACTCGAGGCCTATGGGCTTACGGAGACGTCTCCGGCGGTTTGCATCAATCCGCTGACTCTGCAGAGTTACAGCGGTAGCATTGGTTTGCCGGTACCCTCTACGGAGGTCTCGGTACAGGACGATAATGGCAATCTGCTGCCCCAGGGTGAAGTAGGAGAGCTTTGTGTTCGCGGTCCTCAGGTGATGAAGGGCTATTGGCAGAAGCCAGAGGAAACCGCCAAGGTGTTGGCAAGCGACGGTTGGCTGAAAACCGGCGACGTGGCGCAAATGGATGAACAGGGATTTTTCCGTATTGTCGATCGCCTCAAGGATATGATTCTGGTATCCGGTTTCAATGTCTATCCAAACGAAATCGAAGCGGTGATCGCAGGCCATGAGGGCGTGCTTGAAGTCGGTGTTATCGGTCAGCCTGATGACGCTAGCGGTGAAATCGTCAAGGCGGTTATCGTGCGTAAGGATCCTGCGCTCGACGAGGCGGCAGTGATTGCGTATTGTCGAGAGTACCTGACCGCATACAAGATTCCCAAGGTGATCGAGTTCAGGGACGAGTTGCCGAAGACCAACGTGGGCAAAATTCTGCGACGCGAACTACGCTAACCGGCTTTCCCCTCTTGGGTTGTACCGTTGGGGATCCCTGAGAACGGCCCCGACTTCCGCAGATTCCTTATGCGGCTTAGGCTGCTTTAGCAATCGTCGAATTAGCAATCGTCGAATTAGTAACCGCTGATTTTCGCATGCAGAGGTTGGCTGTCTTCAAACTGCTGCATTTGTTCTTCGCTGGCGCGGGCTTGAAAGTCACGTTTCCATTCCGCGTTGCTCATGCCGTAAATATACTGCTGAGCGTCGGCATAGTCGAAATCGGCTTGCTGCTTTTTCGCTTCGGCCGAGTACCACTTGGATAAACAATTCCGACAAAAGCCAGCGAGGTTCATCAGGTCAATATTCTGCACATCGCTGCGCTCTTGCAAATGCGCCACGAGGGCACGAAAAGCGGCCGCTTCGACCTCAGTTTGCTGTTCTTTTGTCATGTTCTTTCACTCCTTTATAATGGGTTGTTTTTTTAACAAATAATCATCATGTCGGCAATCGATATCAACACCTGGATGCAAGAATTGCTGGCCCAGTTAAGCCTTAACCGGCAACGTCAGCTGGTTGTTCTGCGAGGGCCGGAGTCGTGGTGCGATGAGCAATTCAACGCGTTACGGTTACTGCGCCTGCCGCTGCTGGTGCTTTCAAACCGACAATTGGGCGAAAGCCCGGTTCCCTTTAGCAAGGCGGCTGGTTGTCTTGGGGGCGAGGCAAGGTTGGTGATACTCGATTTATTGACCGGGTTCAATGCGGATCTTTTGTGCATCGCGGCGGGATTGGTGCAAGCCGGTGGCGTGCTGGTGGTTTTTTCCACTTCAGCCGGGGACTGGCAGTCGCACAACGACTGCTATGCGAGTTGGCAGGAAGGTTCGCAGTCGCAGGCACCACGGTTCTCCGATTATTTTTTTCGCCAGCTTGAAGCGGATACTGAAACAGGCCTGGTGATCACGCCCGCATCTCTTCCGGAATCCATAACAAACCTGCCAGAATTGCAGCCCGTGTTGTTCGAGCAGGGTGTGACTGCCCAGCAGGCGAACTGCCTGCGGCTTGTTGAGCAATGGTTTGATCGCAAGCGTCCGGGCGTGGTGCTGATTCGGGCGCAGCGGGGACGTGGCAAAAGCAGTTGTCTCGGCATGCTGGTGCAGCGTCTACAAGCCGACTATCGGGTTCTGGTATGTGCCGACTCCCGTCAAAATGCTGCCACCTTGCTGTTCAGGGCGCCTGAGGCCGAATTTATCGCACCAGATCGTCTGTTACTGGAAAATCCACCGGCAGACCTGGTGGTTATTGATGAAGCCGCGATGATTCCACAATCGCTGTTGCAGCAGATTAATCGGCTTTACCCACGCCTTGTCATGGCGACAACCACTGGGGGCTATGAGGGTACCGGGCAGGGGTTCATGCTGCGCTTTATCGCACTGCTCGAGTCCCAAACGTTGCTGCAGCTCGACCTTGACGAGCCGGTGCGATGGTGTCGAGGCGACCGCCTCGAATCCTGCCTGGATCGGGTACTGATGCAGGATATCGATACAGAGGAGGCTATCCCAGCTAGCACTGACTCGTTGTCCTGGCAGTTGCAAGTGCTGGAAGACCCGGGTGCCGCGGAATTCAGCGACTGTTTGAGTCAAGTTTATAGGCTGCTGGTGACGGCTCACTATCGTACCCGGCCATCGGATTTGCGCATGTTAATGGAAAACCCTGATTTATTGCTGGTCATCGCGCGTAGTAACGATCGCATCGTGGGTGCGGCGTTGTTAAACCGGGAAGGTGGTTTAGACGCCGAACTCTGTGATCAGATTTTTCTCGGGCAGCGTCGCCCCAAGGGGCATCTGCTGGCGCAGATGTTAACGGCCCAGGCTGGCATAGATCACTTTGCCGAGTACCGCGGGCTGAGAGTTCAGCGCATCGCAGTGAGCGAGAGTTATCGGCGACGTGGCCTTGGGACCTGCCTGCTCAAGCGAGCACTGGAATACACACAATCGTCTGGTCTGGATTATCTTGGCGCCAGCTTCGCTGTGGATGCCCCTGTTACCCGATTCTGGCAGCAGGCTGGATTCTCGCTGGTACATATCAGCTATGCGCAGGGTAAATCGAGTGGTAGTCATTCGCTCGCGGTACTTCGTTCGCTGAAGCCGGAAGTGGATAAGGATGTGCTCGCTCTGCAACACCGTCTCGAGCAGCAGCTTCCCGTCTGGCTAACTCAGTTTCTGCAGGGCCTGGACAACAGCCAGGCAACGGCATTGCTGCGCTTTGCAAACCTGCAGATAACCCTAACGGCACTTGAGCGACGTGAAGTCGAGGCTTTTGCATATGGGCACAAAGGTTTCGAACTCTGTTTTGTCAGCCTGCAGAAATTTATGCTGCAACAGGTAGTAGCAAGTGATGCCATTTTTGATGATCTATTGATTGAAAAAGCGATACAGAATCGAGCCTGGAAGGGACTTGGTCGCGAGTCTGCCAATGATGGTCGTAAACAGTTGCAGAAACGTCTACGTGGCCTGGTCGAAGCAAGGCTTAAAGCCTGATAGTATGACTGCCATTGAAGAGGTGAAGGATGCCACAGGAAATAATTGATTTCTGGTTCTCCGACGAGATCCGCAAGCTCTGGTTCAAATCGACCCCGGAGTTCGACGCACAGCTGCGCGAGCGCTACCAGTTGCTGTGGCAGCAGGCGAGCCAGGGAGAGCTCGATCACTGGCATAAGACGGCTGCCGGCTGCCTCGCGCTGGTGATTATTCTGGACCAGTTCCCACTCAACATGTTTCGCAATCAGGCGCAGAGTTTTGCGACCGAAGCGCAGTCGCGTTTGGTCGCCCGCTTGGCCATCGATCAGGGTTTCGATCAGGCTATGGACGTCAGCTCACGTGCTTTTCTGTACATGCCGTTCATGCATAGCGAAACGCTTGCGGACCAGCAACTTGCGCTGCAATTATTCGATCAGGCGGGCCTTGAAGACAATCAACGTTTTGCCCGACACCATCACGACATTGTTGAAAAATTCGGCCGCTTCCCGCATCGTAACCAGGCGCTCGGGCGCGAAGCCAGCCCTGCTGAATTGGAGTATCTGAACTCCAAGCAAGCCTTCAACGGTTGATCGAACGAAATGCTGCAGCAGATTGATCAGTACATCTGGAGTTATAACGCGAGCGACAATAGCGCGCCGCGTTCGCCATTTCGGCATTTGCTGCAGATTGTGGTTATGGTCGGGCGCGACCTGATGGCCGGTATGATCACGCTGCATGCGATGAGCCTGGTGTACACCACCTTGCTGTCAATGGTGCCTTTGCTGGCGGTGAGCATTTCCGTGTTGAAGGGTTTCGGCGTGCATGGTCAACTCGAACCTGCGCTGGTTAACCTGCTAGCCCCACTCGGCGCGCAAAGCGTCGAGATCAGCGCCCGCGTCATCGAATTTGTCGAGAACATGCAGATCGGTGTGCTCGGAGCTCTTGGCCTGGTGATGTTGATCTACACCGCCATTTCATTGATTCAGAAAATTGAGTCGGCGTTTAATCATACCTGGCGCCTGCAATCAAGCCGCAGCCTGATGCAGCGATTCAGTGATTATCTCAGTGTCATTATGGTCGGCCCGGTGCTGATATTTGCAGCAGTGGGTATTACTGCGTCACTTGGCAGTAATCACATGGTTGAAATGCTGCAGAGCCTGCCATTTATGAGCGATCTGCTTTACCTGTTTGGGAAATTGTTGCCTTTCCTGCTGGTCATCGCCGCGTTTACCTTTATTTACCTGTTGGTGCCGAACACCCGAGTGCACATTCTTTCGGCGCTTTACGGTGCGGTTATTGCCGGCGTGGTGTGGCAGATCTCGGGCATGGTGTTTGCTGCTTTTATTGGTGGCTCATCCAAGTATACGGCTATTTACTCAGGCTTCGCCGTTCTGCTGGTGTTCATGATCTGGCTTTACCTGAGTTGGATTATTCTGCTGGTTGGTGCAAGTATTTCGTTCTATCACCAGAATCCGGATCAGTTGAAATGGAAACGCAGTAACTCGCATTTGAGTGCGCGTCTTCGCAACCAACTGGCGTTGCAGGCCATGGTCAATATTGCAAAAGCCTATGATCGCCAATCCGAACTGGTACCAAATCTGAAGAATCTGGCTGCCTATCAGCAGGTTCCGATAACGGTGCTGGTGCGCATTCTGGATGCGTTGCGGCAAGATGGGCTGGTGATTCAGTCAGCAGACGATCCGCCCAACTACCTTCCGGGTGCTGCCTTGCAACGTATTCTACTGGTCGATATTTTGCGCTGCGCACATACTGCCGAAGACGAAGGCCAAAGTGACAATCTGCGTAGCGATGTCGCTGTATCACAGCTGCTGCAAAACCTGGAGCAGCAGCTTGAAGCCAGTCTCGGCGAAGAAACGCTCGCTGATTTTTTACATGCCATAGAGGAAAATCGACCGCATGAAGATAGTCTCGTTCAACGTCAATAGTGTGCGTATGCGATTGCATCAATTGCAGTCCGTGATCGACAAGCATGCGCCGGAATTCATCGGTTTGCAGGAAACCAAGGTGCAGGACCATGATTTTCCGCGTGATGCGATCGAGGCCATGGGCTACCAGGTCATTTTTGCAGGACAGAAGACACATTACGGTGTGGCGCTATTGTCGCGTAGCCCCTGCGTCGATGCTCGTTATGGCTTTCCCGGTGATGATGATGACGCGCAGAAACGTTTTATCGGTGGAGAATTCGTTGTAGATGGCGAAAAGATGCTCGTCTACAACGGCTATTTCCCTCAGGGTGAAGGGCGCGATCATCCATTAAAGTTTCCCGCCAAGCAGCGGTTTTATGCCGACCTGATCAGCTTCCTCAGCGACTATGACATGAGTAGCTCGAAGCTGGTGGTGATGGGAGACTACAATATTGCGCCGGACGACAAAGACATTGGAATCGGTGATGAAAATGCAAAGCGCTGGCTGAAAAGTGGCAAGTCCAGTTTTCTGCCGGAGGAGCGCGAGTGGTTCGAGCAAGTTTCTGCGCTTGGACTTTACGACGGTTTTCGATTGTGCCGTGCCGATGAAGACAAGTGTTTCAGCTGGTTCGATTACCGCAGTCGAGGATTTGAGGCCGAACCGAAGCGGGGATTGCGAATCGATCATCTGCTGGTTTCGGAACTACTTAAGCCGACGGTGGTCGATGCAGGGGTAGATTACGATATCCGCGGCATGGAAAAACCATCCGACCATGCGCCGACGTGGATTGAATTAACACTGGACCGCAGCGCCTGACGGCGACGGTCCTGATTTTTTGAGGAACTATTATGTTTGGCAGACCAAGTGAAATTCCATCCGCGCAACAGGCTTTACCGGGGCGCAATGAAGCCGTGCAGTTCAATCCGTTGCACGCGGTGTTGGGTACCTCGATGGTTGCCCCTTTCCCGGATGATTGTGAGCAGGTAGTGCTCGGCTTCGGTTGCTTTTGGGGTGCCGAGCGTAAGTTCTGGAATCTCGGTGGAATTCATACGACAGCGGTGGGCTACGCAGCAGGACATACCCAAAACCCGACCTATCAGGAGGTGTGTAGCGGGATGACGGGCCATAATGAAGTGGTACTGGTGGTTTTCCGTCCAGCAGAAATCAGCCTTGATACTCTGCTGGTGACCTTCTGGGAATCGCATAATCCGACCCAGGGTATGCGCCAGGGTAATGATCAGGGTACACAGTATCGTTCCGGCATCTATTGTTGCAAGGACAGCCAGCTGCAGGTCGCTAAAGACAGTCTGAATCAGTATCAGAGCAAGTTAGCGGCGGCCGGATATGCCCCGATTACCACTGAGGTTTTGCCTGCCGGGCCGTTTTACTACGCCGAAGAGTATCACCAACAGTATCTGTGTAAGAATCCGGCCGGTTATTGCGGTTTGGGGGGGACCGGTGTGACCTGTTAGGGGTTTTCGCAAGAAATTAGCTTAAGGTTGCAATTATTATACTAGTATAAAACGGTGGATCATTGCTGGGACGCCAGCTCACCGAGCACTAATATGATGATTACAGGATTTTGCCGGACTCCCCGGGCAGGAGGTCTGGCTGTATTTGCCACTCTTGCGATGCTGCAATCCGCGCTCTATGCCGGCGATAAATCGCCAGTTCAGGGTGCTCCCGTCTCTCCCGTCACTGCGATTACCATTGATTCGGAAAACCTGATCGATCTCTATCAGTCTGTGCCCGGATTGCGGATCATCGATTCCAGACTGCGCGAGGATCATGCTCTAGGCCATATCGAGAAATCCCGCAGTCTGCCACTCGGTGAAACTAATTGCGAATCCCTGTCGCGTCTTGCTGAAGACGATGATCAGGCATTGGTGTTCTATTACAACGGCAATGGCGTTGATGCGAGCATTGACGCGATTGATATTGCCTCAAGCTGCGGTTACAAACGATTATTCTGGCTACGTGGCGGCTTCATCGAATGGCAGGATAAAGACTATCCTTTCGTGATCGAGTAACCGATGTTGCCGCGTCTATACAGCTTTAAATTTATCATCGGCACGGCGCTGATATGGCTTGGCGTGCTAGCCTATGGGCTCGCGATTTACAGTACTCAGGTGTATCGAAATCACGCTATCCAGACCCAGCTGGAAACACTTCAAACTCAACTTGAGCAGGAGAGCAACGAGGCCGTTCAGGACCTCTATGACGAGGTCAAGCTGTTTGCCTTGCGACTTCAAACAGAGAAACCTTTCGAACAGGCTCTCGCCAGTCGAGACCCGGTTGCGATGGAAGCCTGGCTCTCTAAAAGCTATACACGCTACCAGGTTTCCCGCGGGCTATTCAAGCTAAAGGCGGTTGTTGTGCGTGATTTGTCCGGCAACGTATTTGCGCAAAGCTCGGTTGATGGCAGCAACAGTTATTCCGGATGTGCCGAGGTGCTCGATTCTTTGGGTACCTCGTTGACCCGTGTGCTGAAACCCAGGTATGCCCTGTGTAGTTTCGACAATCGCTTGCTTGGTGAAGTACTGGTGCCGGTAGGGACGCTGGAACCGCGCGCCTATCTGCATATTATTGCCGATGGCGGTGAAGCCCTCCGTCACATCGAAGCGAAGATTGGTATGCCGGTTACCGTCGCGCATGGATCGGGTAATGTTCTTTATCGCTCAGACCAGTGGGATGAAGTCGATAAGGAAACTCACCTTTATCCGAGTTTCAAAATCTACGGTGACGATGCCTTCCTCGGAGCAGTGATTTCCGCCGCCTACGATCAGCGTCCGCTGATTAAGCGATTGCAACATACCGAAACCGGATTTCTGGTGATCACCACTATTTCTACCGTGTTCGCATTGTTACTGGTGATGTTTATGGTGAATCGAGCGTTTCAGCCGATGAACAAACTGCGTAATTCGGTAGGTGCGTTGCTCACCGGTAAATATGCGCCGATCAGTGAAGATAAGCTTCCCAACGAATTACGTGACCTGGTGCTTGCCTACAACCAGATGGTAGAGGGTTTGGAGATTGAAACCATCAATCGGCGTGAGATCGAAGAGCGATTGCGCTCTGAAAAGGATTTTATTTCGACAACGCTCGATTCGATCAGCAATCCGGTTATCGTCCTCGACTCGAAAGAGTGCATCAAACTGGCAAATCCCAGTGCCGAGAAACTGTTCGGTGCCAAGCAGGATGAACTGATCGATAATTCCATTCATGAACTGTTGATTCTGTATTCGAATCGGCAGGCGACTCGCATCGTCAATATTAGTCAGTTGCTCAATAGAAAGCTGGCGATATCGTCAATGTTCTTTTACGACGCGAGTAATAATCTTGTTGAACTTGAGTTTTCAGCTTCGCCAATGATCGACGTGGTAGCCGAGGATATAGGCTTCGTTATTATCCTCAAGGATGTGTCTGAAGATCGCAAGTTACGCCGCAAGCTGAGTTATGAGGGTAGTCATGATCAACTGACTGGTTTCCTTAATCGTACCGCGTTTGAACAAAAATTCGAGAATCTGGTGACCGAGGACAATGGCGCGTTGCCTCGCCATGTTATCGCTTATCTCGATATTGACCAGTTCCGCACGGTGAATGAAACCTGCGGTAGTTCGGCGGGCGACCTGCTGTTGAAACAGATTAGCTCAATCGTCAAAAAACAGGTGCGTCAGTCAGACGTTTTATCACGCCTCAGTGGTGATGAGTTTGGCATCATCATGCCATTCTTCGAGATGGAACGTGCTTTGCAATCCATACAGAAAATCATCATCGAGATTCAGCATTCCAGATTCGAGTGGAATGATAACGAATACCGGGTAACCGCCAGCATCGGTGTGATGGCCTTCGGGCGTTTGAGCGACGAATATGCCGACCACTATTCGAAGGTGACGACTGCCTGTTTTCTGGCCAAGAAAAATGGTGGCAATCAATACCATTACATCGACGAGAACGATGAAAAGGTTATAGCGCAACAGGAATCAATGGAATGGGTTTCTGCCATTATGGAAGGATTTAACAAGAAACGATTCTGCCTCTATGTCCAGCCCATCGTGCCGCTGGAACACGCTGATCCGCATGACCACTACGAAGTTCTGATTCGATACCAGGATGGCGATGGCAACATTATCGCGCCCGGTCAATTTCTGCCGCCCGCAGAGCGCTATAACTTGATCGAACGGATCGATAGCTGGGTGGTCAGCAGCGTTATCAGCTGGTTGCAGGAACATCCGGGAATGGATCAAAAGGTAATGTTCTCGATCAATCTTTCGGGTCGCAGCATCAGTTCCCAGACCTTCCACAATTTTCTTCGGCAGACGCTCAGCGCCAGTAATGTGGATATGAATGCGCTTTGTTTTGAAATAACAGAGACCGCGGTGGTCGATAATGTTGAGCGTTCAGTTGAATTCATTAATTCGATCAAGCAGCTCGGCGTGCGTTTCTCGCTGGATGATTTTGGTACGGGTCTGTCTTCTTTCAGTTATCTCAAGCAGTTCCCGGTCGACTATCTGAAGATAGATGGCGAATTCGTGCGCGACATAATCGAGGATGAAAAGAGCTATGTCTTCGTGCGTTCGATGACCGAGGTCGGACATTGCCTGAACATGAAAGTGATCGCCGAATTTGTCGAATCGGATACCATGTTCGAAAAGCTGCGCGAGGCTAAAGTGGATTACGCCCAGGGTTATACGGTTGGTAAACCGGTATCGATTGATACCCTGGTGGAAGCCGACCAGGTACCCCGTAAGAAAGTAGGTTAGTCGAGGAGCGGCAGCAGTCACTTCCCCTGTACAGAACTATTGCAAGTTTTTCTTTAATTCCTTGAAACTCGGTATTGCGGTATTTCCGATCAGCCGTTCGCGGCTCTGAGCGTTTTTCGAGCTGATCAGCTGAGTTATGATTTCCTGTTCGAGGTAGGGTGCCATCATGTGCAGGAAATCGAACTGATAAGCGGATAGATGACGCGAGTGGCGAAAGCCGATCTTGATCACGCTGTTCGGAAACAGATGACTGGCATCGATATAGCTAAGGTCGTCCTCTTCTTCGCGACAGGCCATTTCAGCGATGATTCCAACACCCATGCCGAGACGAACATAGGTTTTAATGACGTCGGAGTCGGTCGCGGTGAAAGCGACCTTCGGTTCAAGGTGAGCCTGCAGAAATGCCTTGTCGAGTTGTGAACGACCGGTCAAACCCAGCATATAGGTCAAAATAGGATACTCAGTCAGTATCGGCAGTGTCACTTCTGCAATCCGGGTGAGTTCATGATCCTTCGGCACTACGATATATCGATTCCAGCTGTAAGCCGGAATGGTGACCAGCTCTCCGCGTTCATCGATGACTTCCGAAGCAATCACGAAATCGACCTGGTTATTGGCGGCCAGTTTGCACATCGATTTTGGGTTTCCCTGATGAACTCTCAGTTCGATATTTGGATAGCGTTTTGAAAATTGTTGCAGTATCGAGGGCAGAATGAATTGTGCCTGGGTATGTGTCGTCGCGATGGTCAGGCTGCCACGACTGTGATTGCTGAAATCCCTTGCGGCCTGCTTGATATTTTTGACGTTATTGAGCAAATCGATGACATGATCGAGTATGGCTTGTCCCGCCGGTGATATCGCGGTCAGTTTTTTCCCCGAGCGTTCAAAAATCTGGATGTCGAGTTCATCTTCCAACAGTTTGATCTGGTGGCTGATGCCGGGTTGTGAGGTATACAGCTCTTCAGCAGCCGCAGAAACATTGAGGTTATTGCGCACTACCGCATCGAGAAATCGTAATTGTTGAAGTTTCAATGGATCGATTTTTACCGGAGGCAAGGCCAGAGTTTACAATGAAAACATCGCATGACAACCAGTTTTGATTGACCTAAATTTGCGCGGGTTATGGTTTCCGGTTGAAGTCGATCGATTTCAACCGTGGTGACAGGTTGACTTCGTCGATCACAATGTCAGGGCTCGACAGTAAAATCTGCGATACCACATCGGCGATGTCGTTGGTGCTGATGGCGTTTTCGGGTTGCTCGCCAGGTGCGAAATTGAGTCCATCGAAGAAAGGGCTGCGCACCATGCCGGGGTTGATCAAGCTGACCTGAATACCATCGCTTGCGCAATCTTCCCGCAACGCAAGGCAGAATCCGCGCAATCCGAATTTGGCGGCGCTGTACAAAGCACCCTTCTTGCCGGCCTGCAGTGCGGACTCGGAACCGATGAAAACAATGCGCCCATGGCCGCGACGGCGCAACTGTGGCAACAGACTGCGGCAAATAACCATGCTGCTGGTTAAATTGACCCGGATAGCGTTTTCGATCTGTGCAATCGAGAACTGCTCTATGGAACCGAAGTGACCCTGGCCCGCGGCATGGATAAAGCAGTCGAATTGGGATTTTTTCAGGATCTCGCCGAGGCGCGTTTCGAGTGTCCGCAGGTCGCTCAAATCGATGGAAAGGGCGTCGAAATTTTCGTCTTGCAAAGCGTCTGTCTGACCGCGACGACTGATGCCGGTAACACGATATCCCTGCTCAAGCAGGCGTTTCGCGATAGCCAGGCCAATGCCGGAACTGGTGCCAGTGATCAGGGCGTGCTGACGCTTATCCATGCCAGTCACAGGGGTGATAGCTTTGCTGCGGTATGTGTTGCAGCAAAGTGGTTTCGCAGAATTCGACCATCTCCTGCTCGCGTTCCGCAGGATAACTGACGATGCCATTGTCCAGACTCATCTGTTGAGCAAACAACGGCTCGTCCGGATAGAGTCGAGATACGCTGCGGAAATGATTGCGCGTGAGGCGAAAGGTGCCGAGGCTAACCGAGTGAAGGGCATTGGCATCGATTACCTCAAAAATCTGTTCGAGCAAGGCCTGGAATTCAGATTGATAATTTGCATGGTAAACGATCGGGTCGAGGCGCAGGCCGACTTTCCAGCCCGCCTCCATCAAGCGCCGCATGGCGTCGACGCGTTTCTCTATTGAAGGCACACCGTGCTCCAGTTGGGCATGACTGTGGCGATCGGTGAAACTGAATGCAGTCACTACGCGCTCAACTGGCTGCAGTTTCAACATGCCGCGCACCTGGGTGCTTTTGGTGCGTAATTCCATCCAGGCATTATCGATGCTGTCTACCAGTGGCAGAAAAAACTCGGTAAAGCGCGTCATCGGTTCGTTCGCAAGACTGTCGCAATCGTAGCCCGAGTAAAACCAGACGGGTTGTTTTGGGTGTGCCGCTGACAGCTGCCGCATTTGCTCGCCGAAATCTTCGTAATTAATGAACAGCAGCTGATGGGCAGACTGGTACATCCCCTGCAGAAAGCAGTAGCGACAATCATAAATGCAGTTGAGCATGTGCGAGAAATAGTAGTTGTGATCGCCACCGAGCCCGTAACCCGGCGGAGCCGCCAGCACATGTCCCTTGTTCTTGTGGGCGATGATGATGGCCGGATTTTTTTTCTGCAGGCGAAAATTTTGCGAGCGTGGATTGAACACTTCGCCATAGTGTTCGATCTCAATGACGGGCAACTGCTTTAGGCGCTGCAGTAGCCGTTGGGTTCGCGGATGCTCGCGAACGGCTGACTCGACGTAGACCCGACTTACCATGCTTATAGCCCCGCGCTGTCCTGGTAGCTGTGTTGCTCCAGGTGGTTGATGATGGAGTCTGCCGATTGACCATCGAGTTGTTGCAATAGAAGATCCGGATCGAAATCCCGATTCATCAGATAGCGCCATAATACCCGCAGCCGATTCTTCTGGGTCTGACTGAAATGCGCGATGGTGGTGACCCGCTGCCAGGAATCGAGCGTTGGTGACAGTGCCGCGACTTCGCTGTTTAAGGTGATCAGCGCGCTTGCCTGCCGATCCAGGCTGTCAATGTGCTGGTGTACCAGGTCACTCACTCTATGGCGATCTTTGCCGATTTTCTCCTGCGGGTTATCGCTCACAATTTTCAGGGATTTGATCAATTCAGCGCTGCTGAAACGCAGACTGGCGTACATGAAGCCACTGGCTTCCATATCGAACAGACAGTCCTCGCGATAGTCTTCGCTGGGTCGACTCAGCGTCATGCAGCTATTACCTTCCAGTTCGACTGAGCTTGCCGGTGCGGGATAGTAGCGATGCCCATCGTCGCCATCGATGACCTGGTGCAGAGAAAACAGGGCTCCCAGGTCATGTTGCGCAGCGCCGGCGATGCCCAGATTGATCCAGGCGATTGACGCTGCATCCTGGTAACGAGCGGCCATCCAGGCGCAGGCGGCACTACTCGCGATTTTGCCGGTACCACTGATAATGCAGGCCATGTCTTCACCACGATAGAGGTCGAAGGCATTGTCCTGGTGCGATTTCTTGAGTCGATAAAAGTCGATGATCGGCTTGGCTTCGCAGTGCAGCGCGCATACCCAGATCAGCATAGGCTTTGCCTGCTGCTGTCTTGCCAGAAATCATGAAGAGGTTCGAGCTCGTCGAGAAGATTTTTGTTGTGATGCTTGCGGGCACCCTTGAGCAATATGTCGAGTTTGCTGAGCAAGGTGGCGCGTGCCGCATTGAAGTCGCCCGGCTGCAAGGTGGCGGTTTGCAGCAGAGCATTGAGTGCGCGTACGCGAAAGCGATCCATTATCGGATGCTGCTGTGACAATTGATCATCGTGTCCGCCGTACTTGGTGATCAGCGCCTGGTCGATAAAATGCACCGGGAAACGATGACACAGCCGCAACCACAGATCGTAGTCTTCACAGGCCGGGAGGTTCTCATCGAACAGACCGAGATCCTGCAGGGTTGATTTCTGTATTACCGACGCCGATGGAGAAATGGCGCACAAAGGCAGGCACTGCTCGAATATCCAGCCGCCGCTCTTGCGATGTTTTCGCATCGGATTCACGCGAACGCCACGCCGTATCCAGATTTCATCCGAGTGGTAAAGAATAAACTCAGGGTGCTTGAGCGCTTCCTCACGTACGGTTTCGATCTTTTGCGGCAGCCAGCTGTCATCTGAATCGAGCAATGCAATCCAGTCATGCTGTGCGGCTTCGATACCTCGATTTCGGGCGGCACTGACGCCACGGTTTGGCTGCTGAATCACCTTAACCTCGGGGAAGTTGCGCGCGACCATCGCTACGCTGTCATCGGTGGAGCCGTCGTCAACGAGGATAACTTCCTCTACAGCGGAATGCTGTTGATACACGGACTGCAACGCTCGTTGCAGCGTGTGCTCGCGGTTATAACTGGGAATGACGACAGAAATTCGCATCAGCGATGAACCGAGTCGATCGCTGCGTTGTGCGGATCGGCGCGGTGAATGCTAGGACTCCGAATGGGCACTGCCATGTCCCGGGAACACACTGACACTGGCGCCGTTGTTGTCCAGGATGCGGTTCTTGCCGCTGTTTTCGACCTCGTCTATTCGAATCACCGCGAAATGAGGGATATAGGTGTGTTTGACATTGCCAAACTCGGTTTTCAGCTTTTCTTCAGCCGGATCGATCAGTAATTTGGAATTTTCACCAAAGATGATCTGCCCAATCTCGATAAAGCCGCCCATGTGCGACTGACCGACTTCGTGCGCATAGAGTTCATAGATCTTGTTGTTGTTGTGAAACTGGATGCGAAAGGTGGATTTCGGGGCTTTGGCCACTACTGGGACTCCATCAGCTCATCGAGCCCGCCATCCATGTGTAGCTCGGTCAGCTCGCTAAAGCCACCGATGGGCTTTCCATCGATAATGATCTGCGGAACGGTCTGAGCGCTATTGGTCACTTCGACAAATTTCTGCATGGCCGCCGGGTCATTATCGATACGAACTTCCTCAAAGGGAATGTCCCATTGATCCAGCTTGGTCTTGGCCATGCTGCAATAACCGCAGTGTGGGGTGCTGTAAATGGTGACTCTTGACATTTGTATTGGTCCTGCAAGCGACTGCAAATAGGGAGCATAATTCTACTACAGTTTAGCGGCGCTGCAACGCTGTCCAGGGCAGGTTTCGGCAGGCAATATCCCGTGCTGAAATGATGTTGGTTTGAATAGTAATGGTTCGAATAGTGATGGCTCGAATAATAATGGGCTGGGAGAGCCAGCGATGTCAGCTATCAGCTGCAAGCTCCTGTACCAGCACCCAGGGTTTGATAGCAACGGCCCATAACAGGCTGTCACCCGAAATCCATAGGCGCGCCTGGTCATCAGTGACGGCAGCAATCTTGTCACTCTTCGTCCAGGCGTCTACGCGTTGCACATCGTCGCCTTGTATCGCAAGGGCAACCTCGACCAGATCGAGATCACTGTCTGCCCAGATCACTTTACCGGAGGCAAAAAACCGCTGCAGATCCAGCCAGGGAATTTTTGCTGTTTCGTTAATAATTTTGGTGCGTTCTAGTTCACGCTCCTGCTGCAGCAATTTTTCCATCATGCGGCAGATCCCACAATGTCGACCCCTTCAAGTGGACTTGCCTGAATGGTCTCCCGAATTGTGGTAATCGCTTCCTTGCGCGGGTAGTGCTTGCGCCAGGCGATAGCGACAGTGCGAGAGGGAATCGGTCGGGTAAATGGTCGGGTTTCAATCAGTGACTCATGGTGCTGACTGTGCAACAAACTAGTGCTCGGCAATACCGTAATACCGGTACCGGCAGCCACCATGTGGCGAATGGTTTCCAGTGAACCGCCCTCGAATGTGCGGGTGAGTTCACTGTCCCCGGACATGCAATTGGGGCAGGCTTCGATGACCTGGTCGCGAAAACAATGCCCCGCACCGAGGAGCATCAAATCCTGAGAAACGAGTTCCTCAGGTTTGATTTGTTCGCGATTTCGCCATTCGTGATTGCGTGGCAGGGCGACCACAAAGGGTTCCTGGTAAAGTGCGGCGGTTTCAATGCCGGCTTCATCGAAGGGGTAGGAAATGACGATGGCATCGAGAGTGCCCTGCTTGAGTGACTGGAACAGGTTGACGGTGAAATTTTCCTCGATGATCAGTTTTAAATTGGGCGCCGTTTCGCGTAGCCTGGGTATCAGGCTGGGTAACAGGTAGGGGCCGATAGTATAAATGACCCCAAGTTTGAACTGACCTGCCAGAGGGTCCTTGCCCTGTTGGGCGATTTCACCCAGAATCTGCGTTTGTTGCAATACGATCTTGGCCTGGTTAATAATTTGCTGGCCGATTTCAGTAATGCGAATTTCGTTTTTTGAACTGCGTTCAAAAAGACGTATACCGAGTTCTTCTTCGAGCTTCTTGATTGCGATGCTCAGAGTTGGCTGGCTGACAAAACAAGCTTGCGCGGCTTTGCCGAAATGATTTTTTTGCGATACCGCGACGATATAGCGGAGCTCGGTGAGCGTCATGATAGTTAAAATTTATCAATTAGAGGCAATAGATTCTGCATAATACCGACTGTGTTTGCAATCGATAACATCCATGAAAAAAATTCTACTTCAATTCCTGACCATAACCGTCGAAGAAACCAGCAGCGAAGATATCGAACACGCGTTGCGCGTCGCTACCGCGGTGTTGCTGGTAGAGATCGCGCGGGCCGATTTCATCGTCGAGCCGGTTGAACAGCAACGTTTACGACAATTACTTGAACAGCAGTTTCAACTGACCGGCAGTGAGCTGGATGCCTTGCTTGAAGAAGCCGAGGCAGATGCCGACCGACTGGTTTCAATTCAGCATATTACGCGTTTGATGAATGAACACTACGATCAATCGATGAAGCGACGGGTGGTCGAAATGATGTGGCGGCTGGTGTATGCCGATGGTGACAAAAGCCATTATGAAGAGCACCTGATTCGCCAGATTGCTGACCTGCTTTATGTGTCACAAAACGAGTTTATACAGGCTCGTCATCGCGCTGAAGAGGGTGATGGGGAACCCTAGACGTCTAGAAACTGCCCAGGTAAACGATCGGTGGCACGATCAGCATTTTTGCGACCAGTAACATCAGGATGGCAAACATTGGCGTCAAATCGATGCCCCCCAGCGGTGGGATAAACTTGCGGATCGGTTTCATTATTGGCTCCGCGATTCGATTGACGAGGCCGATGACCGGATTGTATTTACCCGGGCTGACCCAACTGATGATGATATGGATAAAGATAGCCCCCAGGAAGACGGTCAGTATCAATGCGATTAAATCGGCGATGCACAGCACGAACAGTCCGGCAAAGCTGACGCCACCGATCGGCGCCATCACGCCACCGATGTGCACCGCGGGTATCGATAACAGGCGCATCACCATGAACTTGGCGTAGATCAACGACAGGCACAGCACGATAGCGGCGACATCCTGGCCAGCGATGCTTGGGATAACGCGGCGCAGCAGGTGCAGTGGCGGCGTGGTTAAGCGCACAATAAACTGCGACACCGGGTTATAGAAATCAGCGCGTAGCATTTGTAGCAGGAAGCGCAGCAGCACCATCAGGATATACAAATCAAAAATGGTGTTAATGATCAGCATTAACGGTGAAAGCAAGTAACCTGAACCCATATCTTCTGTTCCTACTCCGCGGTTAGCTCGTTGGCAAGTTCAAGCGAGCGCCGTTTTGCAGCGGCGGTCGCATTGAGCACCAGTTGGTCCAGTCGATCGTGCTGAAACGATAGAATCGCCTGTTCTGTAGTGCCTTTCTTTGAAGTGACCTGGTTGCGCAATTCGACCACATCCTGATCATGCGCCATGGTCGCGGCACCGAGCGCGGTCTGGCGGGCCAGTTTTGCAGCGGTTGCGGCGGGCAGTCCTAGTTCGACACCAGCTGCCTCCAGCAATTCGATGAAATAGAAAAAATAGGCCGGGCCGCTGCCGGAAATGGCGGTGACCGAGTCGAGATCAGATTCCTGATCTACCCAGATACTGATACCTACCGCCTGCATGATTTTCTCGGCAAGCTCACGTTGACTCTGATTAACCTGAGCGTTGGCTGCGAGGCCGCTGGCGCCAAGTTGCAACAGGGCTGGCGTGTTCGGCATGCAGCGCACAAGCGCGCGATCTCCACCGAGCCAGCCGTCGATGGCAGTGGCTGGCACACCCGCGGCAATACTGATAAAGAGCTGATCTGGATTGGATGGCAGGCTCGACAGGGCCTCGCACACCTGGCGCATCAACTGCGGCTTAATCGCCAGCATCACCACGTCGGCAGCGCGCGCACTCGACAGGTTGTCGCTGCTGGTATTGATACCAAAGCGCTGTTGTAACTGCGCCAGTTGATCGCTATTGATGTCGCAAGCAGTAATTTTGGTTGCTGCATGCTGATTAGCCAGCAGTCCCCCGATCAGACTGGTGGCCATATTGCCCGCACCAATAAAACAGATGCTTTGATTCACAAACGTTCTCCAAAAATTGCCGTGCCGATTCTCACCAGTGTAGAGCCCTTTGCAATAGCCGCCTCCATGTCCTGGGTCATACCCATCGACAAGGTATCACAGTCGATCCCCTGTTGCTGCAGCTCCGCCAGCGCATCGGCGAGACGAGCAAAAGACTCCAGTTGTTGCGAATAGTCTTCGCGCGGTGCGGGAATCGCCATCAGTCCACGCAGTCGAATGCCGGGTAGTGCTGAAATTTCGGCGGCAAGCTCGGGCAGCTCGGTGAGGTCGATACCCGCTTTGCTGTCTTCTTGATCGATGTTGATCTGGATGCAGACGTTGAGAAGCGCGAGTGTCGCCGGGCGCTGCTCACTGAGTCGCTTTGCGATCTTGAGCCGGTCAATACAGTGCACCCAATCAAAGGCTTCGGCGATGCTGCGGGTTTTATTCGATTGAATGGCGCCGATGAAATGCCAATTGATCTCAAGCTCCTCAAGTTCCTGCATTTTTTGCAGCGCTTCCTGCAGGTAGTTTTCGCCAAAATCACGTTGTCCGGCAGCGTAAGCCAGATGAATGTCACTGGCGGGTTTTCTCTTGCTTACCGCGAGTAGGAGAATCGAATCTGCGTCACGCTCAGCCGCGCTTGCCGCGCTGCCAATGCGAGCTCGAATGTCGGCAAGATTTTTTTCAATGTTATTCATATGTTTTGCTATAGTTTATTTGTTATTCCAAGGCTTCAGTGAGCGTGCTGATTATATTCGGTTTGCTTGCGGGCTTGAAACAAAACCCGTCATGAAATCTAAACTACCCGTAAAACGATAAAGGAAACTTCATGGATATTGCTCAACTCCTGGCATTCGGCGTCAAGCAGGGCGCATCCGATTTACACCTCTCAGCTGGCTTACCGCCGATGATTCGTGTCGATGGTGATATTCGCCGCATCAATGTGCCCGAGATGGAACATAAGCAGGTTCACGACATGATATATGACATCATGAGTGACAAGCAGCGCAAAGACTACGAAGAATTTCTAGAGACCGACTTTTCTTTCGAGATTCCGGGTCTGGCGCGATTTCGAGTAAACGCCTTTAATCACAATCGGGGCGCCGGCGGTGTTTTCCGGACTATCCCTTCGAAGATTCTAAGCCTGGAAGATTTGGGCGCACCCAAAATTTTTGAGGAAATTTCCGAGTATCCGCGCGGGATCGTGCTGGTCACCGGTCCCACCGGTTCGGGTAAGTCGACTACGCTTGCCGCCATGGTGGATTACAAGAACGATTCGGAGTATGGCCATATACTGACCGTTGAAGATCCAATCGAATTTGTTCACGAAAGCAAGAAGTGTCTGGTGAATCAGCGCGAGGTACATCGTGACACGCTGGGCTTCAACGAAGCCTTGCGTTCGGCGCTGCGTGAAGATCCGGATACCATTCTGGTCGGCGAGATGCGCGACCTGGAGACCATCCGACTGGCCCTTTCGGCGGCCGAAACAGGACACCTTGTGTTCGGCACCCTGCACACCAGTTCGGCGGCAAAGACCATTGACCGTATCGTGGATGTATTCCCGGCGGCGGAAAAGGCCATGGTGCGTTCCATGCTGTCCGAATCACTGAAAGCGGTTATTTCGCAAACCTTGATGAAGAAGATCGGTGGCGGTCGTGTCGCGGCACACGAGATTATGATCGGTACACCGGCCATCCGTAACCTGATTCGTGAAGACAAGATTGCGCAGATGTACTCCGCAATACAAACCGGCCAGAATGTGGGCATGCAGACTCTGGATCAGAACCTCAAGACCCTGTTGGCATCAGGGCTTGTTGCCAAGGAAGAAGCCAAGCGTAAAGCGGCTCAGCCGGATTCGTTGTAATCGTTTTGAGCACAGGGGTAAACTAAAATGGATCGTAACAAGGCAATCAGTTTCATGCACGACTTGCTCCGCATGATGGTGAGCAAGGACGGGTCAGATTTGTTTATTACCACTGGATCCCCGCCTGCGATGAAGATCGATGGCAAGGTTGCAACGGTATCAAAGCAGAATCTTTCGCCTAATCACACTCAAATGCTGGCGCGTTCGATTATGAACGACAAGCAGGTTTCCGAGTTCGAGAAAAAGCAGGAGTGTAACTTTTCAATAGCCTTGCCCGGTGTGGCTCGCTTTCGTGTCAATGCATTCGTGCAGCGCGGAAGCTCGGGCATGGTGCTGCGTATTATCAACTCCCATATACCCAGTTTCGAGGAATTGGGCCTGCCACCGATTTTGCAGGACATCGCCATGACCAAACGCGGTCTGGTTATTTTTGTCGGTGGTACCGGTTCGGGTAAATCGACTTCGCTGGCATCGATGGTGGACTATCGTAACCGCAATTCGCACGGCCACATTATTACCATCGAAGACCCGGTCGAATTCGTGCACGATCATCGTAACTGCCTGGTGACACAGCGCGAGGTCGGGGTCGATACCGAGTCTTATGAAATTGCGTTGAAGAATACCCTGCGCCAGGCGCCGGATGTCATTCTGATCGGCGAGATCCGTGATCGTGAAACCATGGAACACGCGATTGCTTTTGCTGAAACCGGTCACCTGTGTCTGTCGACACTGCACGCCAACAGCACCAACCAGGCACTCGATCGAATCATCAACTTCTTCCCGGATGAGCGCCGCATGCAGCTGCTGATGGACTTGTCTTTGAACCTGAAAGGTCTGGTGTCGCAACGCTTGATCCCGAAGATTGACGGTGCAGGACGTCTACCAGCAATCGAAGTCATGCTCAATACTCCGCTGATGGCTGACCTGATTTTCAAAGGCGATGTGCATGAAATGAAAACCTTGATATCAAAATCGAATGAAGCCGGTATGCAAACCTTTGACCAGGCTCTGTATGAGCTCTATGAAGAGGAACGGATTACCTTCGAAGACGCCTTGCGTAACGCTGACTCGGTCAATGATATTCGCCTGCGCATCAAGCTTGAAAGCGATACGGCGCGTAGAAACGGTGTTGTCGAAGATCATCGTGATTTCGAGCTCGAAGAGTCCGACGATGAACAGAAAGGCGGTATTATTTAGTGTCTGGGAGAAAATAATGAGTCGCGAACCCACTACTGCCCTGCTCGAACCGTATCTGAAGGTCATGGTCGAGAAGCAGGCTTCTGACCTGTACTTCGTTACCGGTGCCTCGCCCAATATGAAAACCCAGGGGGTTACCACCGCGATTTCCAAGAAACCGTTTCAGGCTGGGCAGGTGCAGAAGCTCGCCTACAGTCTGTTGAACGACGAGCAAGTGCGTGATTTTGAGATCAATCGCGAGCTGAACCTCGGTTTTACACTGGGTGACGTCGGGCGTTTTCGCGTCAACATCTTCATCCAGCGATCTGAAGTTTCCATGGTTATCCGCTACATCAAGTGGGATATACCGACCCTTGATGAACTGGGATTGCCGCAGATCCTCAAGGATATCGTGATGAATCAAAATGGGCTGGTGCTGGTGGTGGGGTCCACTGGCTCGGGTAAGTCGACGACGCTGGCATCGATGTTGAATTATCGCAACGGCGTGGTTGGCGGGCACATTTTGACGATCGAAGATCCGATAGAATTTGTCTTCAGGCACAACAAATCGATCATCTCGCAGCGTGAAGTGGGTATCGATACCTTGAGTTACGAAAATGCGTTGCGCGAAGCGCTGCGCGAAGCCCCGGAAGTAATCATGATCGGCGAGTCGCGCGATCGTGAGACAATGAAGGCGGCGATCGATTTTGCCGATACCGGTCACCTCTGTCTGACGACGTTGCACGCGGTGAACTCCAATCAGGCAATGGATAGAATCATGAACATGTTTCCTTCAGATATGCGTGAGCAATTACTGATGGATATGTCGTTGAACCTGCGGGCTGTTGTATCGCAGCGCCTGGTGCCGGGCATGCAGGGTAAACTCGCCTGTGCGGTTGAGATCATGATGAACACGCCCTACATCTCTGAACTGTTGCGTGCTGGCAATTTTAACGAGATCAAGGAAATCATGGAGAAAGGTGATACCACCGGTATGCAGACTTTCGACCAGTCGCTCTACAATTTGTACAAGGCAGATACGATCACCATCAAAAATGCGCTCGCCTATGCGGATTCAAGTACCAACCTCGAATGGAAGATCAACTTCGGTGGTGAAGCAACAAAGCCGGATACGCGCCACAATCTGAACGCGCAGGGAGCGCTGGAAGAATTAAGCCTGCCCTCCGAAGAAGACTTCTAGATCTCTGGTTTACGCCCGCCATTAATGCTTTCCCTTATGCCTGGGGCAGCGTTTGCCAGGGGCGGACTGAAGGGCTGTTTCAGGATTGAGTCGGGTTATCGACTAGGCCTGGTAGACTACCTTGCCGTCGATCAGCGTGTGCGTCACGCTGCCGTAAAAGTCCCAGCCACCAAACGGACTGTTCTTGCCCTTTGAAATAAAATTGGCTGGATCGCAAATCCAGTGACTGTCCGGATCGATAATGATCAGATCCGCAACCTCGCCGACGCCGATCTTACCGCCAGGCAAGCCCAGAATGCTGGCCGGGTTCAGGGTGAGGCGGGCGAATAGTTCTCCCAGAGGTAACACGCCTTCGTCGACCAGACGTAACGCCAGCGCGAGTAAGGTATCGAGCCCGCTGACGCCGGCTTCGGCAGATGGAAAAGGCTTAAGCTTGGCATCCACTTCGTGGGGTTGATGGTCTGAGCACAGGCAGTCGATAGTACCATCGGCAACACCAGCACGTAACGCGTCGCGATCATACTGACTGCGCAGCGGTGGAATGGTGAGCATGTTGCTATTGAAGTTGCCGATATCGTGATCGGTCAGAAACAGTTGGTGGATCGCGCAATCCGCGCTGATCGGTAAACCCTTGGCCTTGGCGCGACGTATCATGTCGACGGAGCGCGCGCAGGATAACTGCCCGAAGTGCGTTCGTGCACCGGTTTGTTCTACCAGTTCGATGTCCTTTGCAAGCGCTGCGGTTTCTGCGACCTCGGGAATCGACGCGAGCCCGAGTCGAGTCGCGATGGCTCCTTCGTGGGCGCAACCATTGCCCTGCAAGTGGTGATCAATGGGTTGGATAATGACCAGCGAATTCTGTCCGGCGGCATAGTCCATCGCGCGCCGCTGCACCAGGTTGTTGGCAAGCGGATGCTTGGCGTTGCTGAACGCCACGCAACCATTGTCGCGCAAGCTTCCCATGTTGCTGAGTTGTTCGCCGCCGAGTCCGCGTGTCAATGCGCCGATCGGGTAAACCCGCGCCTGGTGACCGAACATTTCGTTGCGATGATGGATGAGTTCGACAGTCGCTGAGTTGTCGATCGGTGGTTGCGTGTCAGGGGGTATGCACAAACTGGTGATGCCGTTCTTTACCGCGGCTTCGGTTTCGCTCGCAATATTGGCTTTTTCGGGTTGGCCCGGATCACGTAAACGCGTCTGAATATCAATCAATCCGGGCAGGATCAGGCGGTTGTTGGCGTCGATAACCTGATCGGCGCGGAATCCGTTGGGCGCTGATCCCAGGCCGACGATCTTGCCATTTTGCAGGTAGATGTCGATCTTGCGGTCGGCTGATCCAGTCGCTTCGACGACGCTGCCATTGCGGATGTGCAGACTCATGCTTCACCTCCAGACTGTCGGCCGACGATCATCGACATCACCGCCATGCGCACCGAGATACCAAAACTGACCTGCTGCAGGATGACCGATTGCTTGCCGTCCATAACGCTGGATTCGATTTCCACACCTCGATTAGCGGGGCCCGGATGCATCACGATAGCATCCGGTTTGGCGCGTTGCAGACGTTCCTGCGAAAGTCCGTATTGACGGAAGTATTCTTTTTCACTGGGTAGCAGCGCACCGCGCATGCGTTCTTTCTGCAAGCGCAACATGATCACAACATCGACATCGGTAAGACCTTGCTCGAGATCGTCGTAAACGCTGACGCCGAGCGATTCGACCCCAACCGGCAACAGTGTACGTGGTGCGATGACGCGTATTTCCGCGGTGTTCATCAAGTTGAGCGCATGGATCTGCGAACGCGCGACGCGTGAATGCATAATGTCACCAACGATGGCCACGCGTAGCCCGGTGAAGTCCTTTTTGTAATGCCGGATGGTGTACATGTCGAGCATCGCCTGCGTGGGATGTTCGTGTTGGCCGTCTCCTGCGTTTAGCACCGAGACGCCTGGACGCACGTGTTGGGCAAAGAAGTGCGCGCTGCCGCTGTCCTGGTGGCGGATGACAAACATGTCGATCTGCATTGCTTCAAGATTTTGCAGCGTATCGAGCAGCGATTCACCCTTAGACGTAGCGGAGGTGTCGACATTCAGGCTGAGGATGTCAGCCGACAGGCGTTGCTCGGCGAGTTCAAAGGTGGAACGGGTGCGTGTACTGGCTTCAAAAAACAAGTTGGCGACGGTCTTGCCACGAAGAATTGGGACTTTCTTGATGGTGCGATCCGCGACCGAGGTGAAGGATTCAGCGGTATCGAGAATTTCCGTCAGAATCGTCTGGTCCAGACCCTCGATACTGAGAAAATGGCGCAACTTGCCATTTTCGTCGAGCTGGATGTTGTTAGTCGACATGATTCTCCAGGGTTTTGATCAGCAGCTTCAATGGCTCCGGTCCTTCTAGTTTGATGTGGGTGGTACTGTCGAGCGATAAGCTCGCACCGACAAAATCGGCCTGCACCGGAATTTCACGCTGGCCCCGATCGATGAGGATCGCCAGCACTATTTTTTGTGGACGCCCATAGTCAAAAATTTCGTTCATTGCCGCGCGCACGGTTCGTCCGGATTGCAGTACGTCGTCGACCAGGATAATCGTGCTGCCATCAATATCGGTTGGCAGGCTGGAGGGTTTCACCACCGGGTGAAGTCCGTTGCGGGTAAAATCATCGCGGTAAAATGAAATGTCGAGGCGGCCCAGGTCTGCCTCGGGCGCAAGGCGTTGTCGAATTTGCTCTGCGATCCAGACACCACCGGTCTCAATGCCGACAATGATGGGCTGTGCTTCGGGATCTGAAAAATAGGGGATGAGGGCCTGGGTGAGCTTTTCGATCAGTGATTCAACTGAGGGTAGGGACACGCAAACTCCACTTGTCTGATTGCGGACGCTTTATAGCATAAAAATGGTTTGAATACAGCAGTTCGGGGCGCTGCGTACGGACCATAATCGATCCGGGTCGGCTAGCTGGTGGCTTCATTTTGTAGCCACGATTCGGTGATCAGGGCCGCGGACAAGCTGTCAATCTCCGCCTTGCTCATGTGTTGACCGGTCTCCATCGCAATCTGATAAGCCTCACGGGTGGTCAAGCGCTCATCGACCATGCAGGTATCTATATGGAAGCGCCCCTCTAACTGTCGGCCGAAGCGCTTCGCGCGAGCCGTCATTTCGTGCTCTTTGCCATCCATGCCCGTCGGCAGGCCAACCACGAGTTGTTGCGGGCGCCATTCCTCGAGCAGGCGCACAATGGCTTTCCAGTCGTTGTTCTTCACGGCGGACAAGGGGGTGGCCTGACGGGTCAGCGTCTGACCCACGGCAACGCCTATAGAGTAGGTGCCAAAATCGAAGCCGATGACCGTAGTGGAGGGATCAGGCATTCCCGCTCACCGGTGAGAGCATATTGATGTCGAAACCTAGCGTATCGAAGGCGGCCTGCCACTTGTCCTCGGGTTTCTGATGAAACAGCAGGTCGGCGTCACAGGCCGAGGTGAGCCAGGAGTTTTGTTGCAATTCGGATTCAAGCTGGCCCGAGGCCCAACCCGAAAAACCGAGAATAACGAGAAAATTCTGCGGTCCCTTGCCATCGGCGACTGCCTGCAGAATGTCGAGTGAACTGGTCAGATGTATACCCTCGGAAACTTCGACACTGTTCTGCCATTTCCCCGGGGACGAATGCAGTATGAAACCTTGTTCCAGTTGCACCGGACCACCGATATAGACGGTCTGACTGTTAATCGATTCGTCATCGCAATGAATGTCCAGCTGACGAAATACTTCATCCAGGGTCTGTGAGGTTTCATGATTGATTACCAGCCCCATGCTGCCGTTTTCATTGTGCTCGCACATGTAGATCAGGCTGGAGGCAAAAATCGGGTCCTTGATTGCAGGAGTTGCAATCAGACACTTGTCGACAAGGCTGGTTTGCTGTTGTTCCATAACTAGTCGCCTAGCTTACTCCGCTTTTGGATCTAAATCGATTGCTTTTGAAGTCCCAGGTGCGAATGATAACGATCTGATCGGCGCGTTCGCGCAGCTCGTCGGAAAAGGCCGGGAAGGGCTGCGCCATGCGCAGAATCTGCCTGGCGGCTTCGTCGAGAATAGGCTTGCCGGACGAGCTGGTGATCTCCATACTGAGCATTTCGCCCTCGGCATTGATGCGCACGCTCATGCGCAGGCGACCGTCCAGTTTCTGCAGGCGCGCTTCGCTCGGATAGTTCAGGTTACCGGTTTGTTCGACCTTCTTCACCCAGGACGCCAGATAACTGGCCTCCACTGCCTTGCGGGTACTCGCGGTCAGCGTCAGCGTGCGCGGGCGTTTGGCGTAGTTGATCGTCATTTCCCTGATTTCGGCCTGCAGGCTCGCGATTTTGCTGGCGCGCTGCTCGATCTCGCTGGAGACTTTTTGATCCGAATCCTGAGCCCGGCTTTGACGGTTCTTCTGAATTGACTGGTCTGATTCAAGCTGAGTTAGAAAGTAGAGTTTGCTGAGGGTGAGTTGTTGTTTACTCAGTTCTGCCTTTTCCCGATCAGACAGGCCTTTCTGATCGATGGGGGTTGGCGCGGAAACCGGTGCGCTGGGTCTTGCTTTTTCATCCGCATTCCCACCGCCCGCCTGATCCACCTGGGCGAGGTAATCCGGATTTTCAACCGTTTCGAGGCTCTTTGAATTGGCGATGATGATGTCGAGGCTGGGCAGAGGCTCGACGTTGCTGCGGTCACTTTGCGTAAAACCGACCCCGAGCACCACAATGGCGTGCAGCGTTATCGCCAGAAACAGGGTGAACCCGAGCCGATCACTGGCAGAGATTCGTGGCCGCTTGAGCTGGGGTTGGTTGGCCGGAGGTCGGCTGGCCTGAGATTGATTGAATTGGGCTTGGGGCATATTGGAAATCTATTGTGCCAAGGTTGCTTCGCGATCACCAGCGAATCCGCTCGCATCAATCGGCAATTATAACCGGCCAGCGGCTCAGAATTTTGATTTTTTGCGCCAGGGACCGACTGATCAGGATCTCGCGTGCGTCACTGATGATCATGAAGTCTTCGATGTCGAGTGCTTGAGATAACACCTGGTATTGATTCAAGCCGTCGATCATCAGCGCGGTTGCGGCAACGTCAGCCCGGACTGGGTCACTCGCCAGCACGGTAGCTGAACTTTGCCCATTGGAAGGTTTTCCGTTGCGTGGATCGATGATGTGGTGCCGAAAATCATTTCCCTGCCGGTATTGTCGGGCGTAGTTGCCGGAGGTAAACAGGCTGTAATTGCCATCGAGTTCAATACTGGCAACGACGCCTGGTGCAAACGGGTTCTGGATGCCGATTCTCCAGGGTTTTCCAAAGCGGCTGCCGGCGACTACCAGATCGCCACCGGCGTTGATGACATAGTGCTCAATGCCGTTGTTGTCGAGATACTCGCCAATCAGCCCGATTGCGTAGCCCTTGGCGATTCCCCCCAGATCTATTTGCAGATGTGGGTTGCGACTGGTGGCGGTGTTGTTGGCAATTTCAAGATCGTGCATATCCGGAATGTCCAGCTGAATAGTCGCAACGGCTTGCGCATCGAACTGGCTACCGTGAAACCCATAGGCGCCGATCAATTTCCCCAGGGCCGGGTTGAACAGACCACCCGTGGCATCATGGTATGTCGATGAGAGGTCGAGTAGACGCGACAGGCTGTGGGGAATTTCAGCGCTCGAATGCTGCTGCAGTGCCAGGTTGAAGCGCCTCAGATCGCTGTCTTCCCAGGCGTGCCACTGATTACGTTGCTGGCGCAGGCGAATTTCGATTTCGCCCAACAGTTTCTCGGCGTGCACCAGATCCGGGCTGATCAGGGTAATGTCGATGATGGTGCCGAATTCGAGCAGGTGTTGCTGCACCAGGTGCTGCCGGCGTTCGCAGCCGCCAAGCAGGGTGATGGCAATCACGCATAGCCCGATCAGGCGGTAAGGCGTTGCTCGATGCACTCAAACAGGTCTGCGCTGATGTTGATGTCGAATTCGCGATCCAGCTCACGGATACAGGTTGGGCTGGTGACATTAATCTCGGTGATGTAGTCGCCGATGACGTCGAGGCCGACAAACATCAAGCCACGAGCGCGTAATTCAGGGCCGACCTGATCACATAGCCACTGATCCCGTTCGCTCAATGGTTGGCCGCGGGTGCTGGCTCCGGCGGCGATGTTGCCACGATTTTCTCCGGGTGCGGGCAAGCGCGCCAGAGCATAGGGAATGGCAACTCCATCGATTAGCAATATGCGCTTGTCACCTTCGGTGATCTCGGGAATATAGCGTTGCACCATTGTCTGCGAGCTGGCGTCCTTGGATACCGCCTCGATCATCGCGTTGGTATTGGGGTCGCCTGCCTGAATGCGAAATATCGAGCGCCCACCCATTCCGTCCAGTGGTTTGATGATGGTGTCCTGGTGCTTGTCGATAAACTCTTTGAGGATGGCCGGATTGCGGCTGACCCGCGTATCCACGCAACACTGAGGAAAGACGCGGGTGAATAATTTCTCGTTGCAGTCGCGCAGGCTCGCCGGCTTGTTGACGATCAGAGTCCCGTTCTCCTCTGCCTGCTCGAGTAGGTAAGTGGCGTAGATATATTCCAGGTCAAAGGGCGGGTCCTTGCGCATCAGGATGGCATCGAGCTCGTCCAGGCGGCATCGGCCCGCATCTGCGTAGTCGAACCAGTGCTGATTGTCGTCAAACACGGTTAGCGTCTTGAACTGACCCATGGCGATGCCGTTATCGAAGAAGATATCATCGAGCAGGAAATAGTAGATCTGCCAGCCGCGGCTCTGGGCCTCGAGCATCATGGCGAGGCTTGAATCCTTGTAGGGTGTGATGGATTCGATCGGGTCCATCACGATGCCGAGTTTGCGTGCCTGGTTCATGGAAGTTGGGGATATTTGTCCGGGAAAATTTGATTTTACTGAATTCCTCGGGCATGCACATCAAAATCTCACAATACTGGCATATCTCGATGAGATATTGGGCTTGTGAAAACACAGTTCTTGAACTACATTTTTCTAGTCGGGTAGCGTTTTAATTTAATGCCAGTGGTTGCAGCTTCAATCTTAGAAATTACATTATGTAGTTTTATTAAATCACTGGTTTTACTTGAAACTATACCTATAATCATAGCCTTATAATGTGGTAAATACCCATGCATAATCCTTTGGGGGTTACGTGAACACCGAGTCTCAGGCAGCAGAAGGGGCAGCGCAAGCGATCAATCTTAACGTCAAAGTGATGGTCATCGATGACAGCAAGACAATTCGACGCAGTGCAGAAACCCTGTTGAAAAAAGCAGGTTGCGAAGTCGTTACCGCTATAGACGGTTTCGAAGCGCTTGCGAAAATAACCGAACACAAGCCGGATATTATATTTGTCGACATCATGATGCCGCGTCTGGATGGTTATCAGACCTGCGCTCTGATCAAGAACAATCAGACCTTCAAAGGCACGCCCGTCATTATGCTCTCCAGTAAAGACAGTATTTTTGACCGGGCCCGCGGGCGCATCGTCGGCTCAGAGAAATATCTGACCAAGCCGTTTTCAAAAGAAGATCTTATCAATGCGATTACCGCACATGTCGGCTAAACGGCGACATGTATCAGGGCAAAAGGTGAACTGCGAATGACACATATTCTGATTATTGATGATTCGCCTACCGAGGTGCATGTTTTCAAAAGCATGTTGATGAACCACGATATCGAGGTATCCGTAGCCAAGAATGGCGAAGAAGGCATTGAAATGGCGATCGAGACCAAGCCTGACTGCATCTTGATGGATGTGGTAATGCCCGGCAAGAATGGTTTTCAGGCGACTCGTGACCTCAGTCGAAACCCGGTCACCGCGGCGATACCGGTGATCATCATTACCACTAAGGATCAGGAAACCGACAAGATATGGGGAATGCGTCAGGGTGCCAGGGATTACATTGTCAAACCTGCTGCTGAACGTGACCTGATCGAACGAATTAACAAGGTGCTCGGCGAAAGCCCGGCTTAACAGGAATAGATCCGAGTTTATTGATGTCGATTGCTTCGCCTTATGAGTTACTCAAGCAACTGGATCTGCGTTGTCGCAAGAATTCCAGTGGCTTACCCACGGCAAGCGACATCATTGAAGACTGGCTGGGTATCGGTTTTTCCATCAACCAGGTGCCTCTGCTTGCAAAGATGGACGACGTGAGCGAGATCTTGCCGGTGCCGGAAACGGTACGTGTGCCGGGCGTCAAGTCCTGGGTTTTGGGGCTTGCCAATATTCGAGGCAATCTCATGCCGGTTCTCGATATGAACGGCTATCTCTATGGCTCGCCCAGTCAGATTCGAAAAGAGAGCCGTATTCTGATTATTAATCGTCAGGCTGTGGTCGCGGCATTGCTGGTCGACGAAGTTTTCGGTTTACGTCGTTTCAAGCCGGAAGAGCATCGCCAGGAAGCCACTCCCGATGCGGGTACGCTGGGTGACTACCTGTCCGGCATATTTGTCGACCAGGTTCGACAATGGAATGTGTTCAGTGTCGAAAAACTCATCCGTACCGAACAGTTCCTGAGGGTCGTCTAACCATGTTTGACAGAATGTTGAGGAAGGGTTGTCCGTGTTAGCTAAAATCAAAAAACTGATCTCGGGAGACAAGGCCAAGGCCTCTTCATCGTCTTCCAGGGGTGGAAGTTCGATCGACAAGAAGGCGGTCCTGGTGGGAGCCCTGCTGATTCTTTCAGTGATAGTGATGCTACTGTTATTCAGCCTGGAGAGCTCGCAGACTCGCGAGAACAAGATCTACAGTTCGATCGCTTTCGAGCAACAGGTAATTTCGCAACAGATCGCAGTCAACGCTCTGGAAGCCGCCGCAGGCAGGGAAAAGTCATTTGCACGCCTTGGCGCCAATCAAAAGCGCTATCTGGATTCGCTTGCCAAGTTCAACAGTGGCGACAGCGTCAATAACCTGCCACCGCTGCCCGTCGATTATTCAGCCGAATACACCAGTTTGAAGGCGAGTTGGGGCGACTACGATCGGCATATATCGACCGTTGTTGCGGCTAAAAATTCGATCGCTACCGTCAATGAATACGTTACCCAGATTAACGAGTCGCTACCTGAGCTGCTATCGCTTGCGGATCTGGTGGTGATTGATCTGGTCAATTCTAACGCGCCGCGCAACAGTATCGCCGTTGCCGCACGCCAGGCAATTCTGCTGCGCAGTATCGAGCATAGCCTCCAACAGATTCAAAATGATGGAGCGGTGGTGATGGCTTCGGCTGACCGATTCGCTGCAGATGCGCAGAAACTCGAGACCCAGCTTTACGCGATGTTGGATGGTGACTCAACACTTGGAATCACCAAGGTCAGTAGTCAGCAAGCGGTGGCTAATCTGGTGCAGTTCGCTGATTTGTTTTCGGTTGTGCGAAAAAATGTGCGCGAAATTCTGGACAACTCGGCGCAGATTTTCAAAGTTCACGAGGCGGCGTTAAAGATTGAATCCCTCAGCCCGTTAATGCTTACCACCTCGACGGCCCTGATTGACGCAATTCGTCTCAACGACGAAGCGCGACAGATTTACAATCTGGTGGGGTATGCCTTCGGCGCACTTGCACTGGTTCTGCTGGCATTGTTGATCCTGATTATATCGAGGGCCTCACAGTCCAGCCTGACGGAATCCCAGGAGCAGAATGAACGCAACCAGCGGGCCATCTTGCGGCTACTCGACGAAATGACCAATTTGGCCGATGGTGATCTGACCACTCATACCACGGTGACTGAAGACATTACTGGCGCAATTGCCGATTCTGTTAACTATTCCATCGATGCCCTGCGTGACCTGGTCAGTACCATCAACAGTACGGCAAACCAGGTAAGGCGTGCGGTGCGCAAGACTCAGAGCATGACCGGCGAACTGGCCGAAGCCAGTGACGCACAGGCCAGCAAAATCATTACTGCCAGTAGCTCGATTGCGTCGATATCCAAATCCATGTCGGAAGTATCAGCACGCGCTTCCGATTCCGCCGAAGTGGCGCGAAAATCTGTCAGCATCGCGCACAAAGGTAGTGAAACGGTGCGCCAGACCATCAATGGTATGGAAACCATACGTGAGCAGATTCAGGAAACATCGAAACGGATCAAGCGACTCGGCGAGTCTTCCCAGGAAATCGGCGATATCGTTAACTTGATTACTGAGATTTCGGATCAGACCAACATTCTCGCGCTGAATGCCGCTATCCAGGCCTCAATGGCAGGCGAAGCAGGGCGTGGCTTTGCGGTTGTTGCGGACGAAGTACAGCGACTGGCGGAGCGAACTGGTGATGCAACCAAGCAGATAGAGGCGCTGGTGAAAACCATTCAGGCAGACACTAACGAAGCGACCGTGTCGATGGAACAAAGTACTGCGAACGTGGTCAAGGGTGCCAAGCTGACGGAGAATGCCGGTAGCGCGCTAGACCGAATCGAGCAAGTCTCGATGAACCTGGCGCAACGCATACTCGAGATTTCCGATTCTACCCGCGATCAGGCGCAGGATAGTGTCAAGATTACTGAAATCATGCACGTTATACAGGAGATTACCGCGAAGACTTCGGAAGGCTCGACTCGCGCCTCCGGTTCAATCGGTGAGCTGTCGGTGATGGTCAAGGAAATGCAGAATTCAGTGGCAGGTTTCAAGCTGCCCGGAATTGTGGGTGGGGACGAAACCATGATCCAGACCGTGGCAGGGATGGCCGCGATGGAGCATGCCTCGATGAATAAGGCTGCGGCGGCGGGGAAATAAGTTAGTCGATGAACGCCCAGGAGACTTCAATCAGACACAGTGCACTTGGATGGGTAAAAAAATCCATCGATGACAACCTGTCTGAAATCGAATCCAGTCTGAAGCGTTACATTGAGGACGATGAGCCCGAACTATTGGCCGGGGTCAAGCAGCGACTCTGTGTGATTCAGGGTGCGCTGGTGATGGTCGAGCAGTATGGCGCTGCGCTGTTGACCGAAGAAATGGTGGCGCTCGTCGATTTCATTGTTGCGGAAAAAAACTCAAGAGACGACAAGGCGCTCGAGGTACTGTTGCGTGCTGTCATGCAGTTGCCGGATTATCTGGAACACATTCAGTTGGGTCATCGTGATATTCCGATCGCGATACTGCCACTGCTGAATGACGTTCGTGCTGTTCGAAACCAGGACTTGTTCTCCGAGAAGCTCTTATTTCTGCCCGATCTGTCGATGCATGAAGATGAAGTAGAAATTGCGTCGATCGACGACAGCAGCAACCAGGCATCGCGCCTGCTAGCCAAGAAATTACGCCCGATATATCAGCTCGCGCTGGTTAACATCATCCGCGACAGGTCCGTCGAAGAAAGCCTCAAACGCCTGGAAAAAATCTGTGAAGCACTCGAAGAACGTTCGGCGTCTGAACAGATTGCGCGCATCTGGTGGATTGTCGGTGCGCTGATCGAATCGGTTTCGCGTCAGCACCTCGAACTTGGTGCCTCAATCAAGAGTCTGCTGGGCAAGGTGGATGCCATTTTCCGGGTGATACTGATCATCGGTGAGCGTGGTCTGTTGAAGCGTCAGCCGGTCGAGCTCATCAAGAATTTTCTGTATTATATTGCCCAACCCGAGTGCGATGGGCCGAAGGCAAAGGCGATAAAAACTGCTTACCGCCTGGAACAATTCCTGCCGTCCGAATCGCAGCGTAGCGAAGTGCTCGATAATATCGCTGGCCCCAATCAGGCGCTGTTGGAGACTGTTGCCGAAGCAATGAAAGCCGAAATCGAGACCATCAAGTCAACGCTGGAAGTGTACGTTAGCGGTGACCTCTCGAAAGTGGAGGTGCTCAAGGATCTGCCGCAGGAAATGCACGTCATTTCAGACACCCTGGCGATGCTCGGACTGGGCTCGCAGCGCCAGTTGATTGAATCGCAGATCGGCACCGTCAAAAACATTCTAGAAAATGGGGGCGCAGTCGATGAAGAGCAGTTGTTGTCGATGGCCGCCGAGCTATTGCAGGTAGAGCAGGCACTTGAGCAAATGCCCAGGCGACAGGCGAGCGCTAGTGAGGAACCGCGCAGTGAATCCGAGGTATCGCGCGATTACGAACTGGACAGCGTGCTCACTGCGATAGTCACCGCCGCACTGGACGATGTTCAAAAAACCAAAAGTGCAATTCTCGAATTCATTAAGGATCCCGAGCGCCGTGACAATATCGAGCTGTGTATCACCTTGATGCTGGAGTTGCGCGGCGCCCTGCTGCTACTGGAAGAGCAACGCGCTGTTTCGGTAGTGGACGGCCTGCTGACCTATCTGAGAGGCTATGAGCTCAATCAGTTTATGGAGAGCGCTCGTCTCGACGCGCTTTCCCAGGTTGTAGTTAGCCTGGAATGTTACCTGGAAGCGCTGGGTGAGCGCCGCAGCGATGCCAATAGCCTGTTTGATTTGGCCGACTCACAGTTAAAGAAACTGCTGGCCAGCCTTCCTGTAGATGGATCGAACCAAGCTATCGCAAAGCCTGCTCCTGCCGCGCAGGAACCGCCTGCCGTAAAGACCGAAGCTGTTCAGCAGCCACCGGTAGCAGAAGTAATCGACAACGAGCCGGTCGAACAAACTCAGGTTCTGCAGACACCGGGGCCGGCTGTTGCGGAGCCGAAAGCTGGAGGGCTTGATTTAACGCTACTGATGGAGCTGGGCGAGATTGCCGCCAACAAGATCGAGAAATCATCACTCAAGCAGGCAATCGATAGATCTGGTGATCAGCCCGTCGCAAATGTCAGTGCTGATGCCACCAGCAACGTGCTTGATCTTGATGCCACTGTGGTAATGCAGGGACGTCAACCTGGTGTAAAGGAAGAGGAACCGGTCGAATTGATCTCGGCTGTTCACGACGCGGCAGGCCGAAAGCCAGCAGGTTTTGAAAATCGTGATCAACGGCCGAATAGCCCGGATGCAATCGCCTCTCAATCCATTGAAATTGTGTCGGTGGAAGATAATCCGGAAGTTCTGAAATCGGACAGCGATGCAGAAATTCTCGAAATTTACCTCGAGGAAGCCGAAGAAGAAGCATTAAATATCGAGCGCCTGCAGCAAGACTGGTTGCTGCATCCCGAGGATCAAAATGCACTGCGTAATATTCGCCGCGCATT